>ERZ1023423.10-NODE-10-length-257842-cov-92.211194_pt1 | contig 257842 bp, 234 predicted proteins | sample MGYA00380513_ERZ1023423 | MGnify/ENA primary metagenome ERZ1023423 (study PRJEB33173, sample SAMEA4830333) | metagenome | study: EMG produced TPA metagenomics assembly of the PRJEB25223 data set...
CCCAACATAAAGAAATACTTTTTCTTTAGAAATTAGTATTTCTTATGCATGAGTTGCACTCATGCATTCCTATTTTTAAGTACACAATAGCTGTGGCTAATGACAAAGAACCACTACATAATAAATCATTAGTGATTCTTTATCATTTCTGTCCCACTCTCAGTTTCGATTTATGTTTAGCAACTCTAGATTGACCCTATCTTAACATAATTCTTTTTATGCATCTTTTCTTTCTACTATTCATTACTAAATTAATAAAAAGAAGTGAAGGATAAATTTATAACATCCTTCACTTCTTTTAATCTTATTTATCTTCAGTATTTTGTTTATCTCGTTCAAGTACTTCTTTTAAATACTTTCCTGTATATGATGACTTTGTCTGAGCAATATCTTCGGGTGTGCCAGTCGCAACAATAGTACCACCGCCACTACCACCTTCAGGACCTAAGTCTATAATATAGTCTGCTGTTTTGATAACATCTAGGTTATGTTCAATAATTACAACAGTGTCACCATTTTCAACTAATCGGTTTAATACTTTTAATAATCTGCTAATATCGTCAACATGTAACCCTGTTGTCGGTTCGTCTAGAATATAAATAGATTTACCAGTTGAACGTTTATGAAGTTCAGATGCAAGTTTCACACGTTGAGCCTCACCACCTGATAACGTTGTAGCTTGTTGACCTAATGTGACGTATCCAAGACCAACATCAACTAGTGTTTGTAACTTGCGATTAATCTTAGGAATATTTTCAAAAAATTGTGTTGCTTCTTCAACAGTCATTTCTAAAATGTCAGCAATATTTTTACCTTTGTAAGTAACCTCTAGTGTCTCACGATTATATCGTTTACCATCACACACTTCACAAGGAACATAAACATCAGGTAAAAAATGCATTTCAATTTTAATAATACCGTCACCTTTACAAGCTTCACAGCGTCCACCTTTTACATTAAAACTAAAACGGCCTTTTTGATATCCTCGAATTTTAGCTTCATTTGTTTGCGCAAACACATCACGTATATCATCAAACACACCAGTATACGTTGCTGGATTAGAGCGTGGCGTTCTACCTATCGGTGATTGATCAATATCAATAATTTTATCAAGTTGATCAATACCTTCAATCTTATCGTACAATCCTGGCTTTACTTTAGATTTATTGATTTTTTGAGCTAATGATTTGTATAATACTTCATTTACTAATGAGCTTTTACCTGAACCTGATACACCTGTAACGACCGTCATGATTGATAGTGGTATGTCCACATCAACCCCTTTAAGGTTGTTACTTCTAGCTCCACGTATAGAAATTTTACGATCTGAAGCCGGTCTGCGATATTCAGGTACTTCAATACGTTTCTTACCACTCAAGTATTGTCCTGTTAAAGATTTTTTATCTTTCATTACCTTTTGAGGTGTACCACTAGAAACAATCTGTCCTCCATGCTCACCAGCACCAGGCCCTATGTCCACTAAGTAATCAGCCGCACGCATTGTATCATCATCGTGTTCAACTACAATTAAAGTATTTCCTAAATCTCTCATTTCTTTAAGTGTATTAATTAATCGATCATTATCTCTTTGATGCAGTCCAATTGATGGCTCATCTAATACATATAAGACACCAGTCAAACGTGACCCAATTTGCGTTGCCAATCGAATACGTTGTGCTTCACCACCTGAAAGTGTACCTGAAGCTCTGTTTAGCGTTAAATATTCAAGTCCCACATTATTTAAAAAAGTGAGTCGGGAAATAATTTCTTTCAATATTTGATTTGCAATCGCTTGATCTTGTTCTGACAAATTAATGTTTTTATAATAGTTCAGCGCTTGACTGATTGAGTATTCGACTACTTCACCAATATTTAAACCACCTACATAAACAGATAACGCTTCACGACTCAATCGCTTTCCATGACAAGTTTCGCAAGGTAGTTCGGTCATATATTTACTCATCATTTCACGTGTATATTCTGAAGGAGATTCATGGAATCGTCTACTTATATTAGGAACTACACCCTCGAAAACCATTGTTCGTTTTCTAGTACCACCTTGACGTTGTGTAAATGTAAATTCAATTTCTTTGTCACCCGAACCATACAATAAAATATCACGTTGACGTTCTGTTAACTTTTTAAAAGGTTTATCCATATTGATTTTATAAACTTCACAAACACGTTTTAACAATGTTGGATAAAAATCAGAACTCGTCGGTATCCATGGTTCTATTGCACCTTCGTTTAGCGTCTTATCTTTGTCAGGAACAACCAAGTCTACATCGACTGTTAACTTTTGACCTAAGCCATCACATGTTGGACAAGCACCAAAAGGACTGTTAAAGCTAAACATTCTTGGTTCTAATTCTCCGATTGAAAATCCACATATAGGACAAGCGTGGCTTTCTGAAAACTTAAGGTCTTCTCCGTCAATGACATCGACTGTTAATTGTCCTTCTGAAAGCTCTAACGCAGTTTCTATAGAGTCAGCTAGTCGTGTTTCAATTCCATCTTTAACAACTAATCGGTCTACAACAACTTCTATTGTATGATTCTTGTTCTTATCTAATGTAGGTACATCATTTACATCAACAATTTCGCCATCGATTCTTAAACGTACATAACCTTTTTTACCAATATCTTCGATTAGCTTTTCATGACTACCTTTACGATGAGCGATGACAGGTGCTAATAATTGAATCTTTGTACGTGCCTCTAATTCCATAATGCGGTCAACCATTTGTTGTACTGTTTGCGATTCAATTTCTATATTGTGATTTGGACAGTAAGGTTTACCAACACGTGCATATAACAAACGTATATAATCATATATTTCTGTTACTGTTGCAACAGTTGACCTTGGATTTTTACTTGTTGTTTTTTGATCTATTGAAATTGCTGGCGATAATCCTTCAATTGTATCAACATCTGGTTTGTCCATTTGCCCTAAAAATTGACGCGCATAGGCACTTAATGATTCAACATAACGTCGTTGTCCTTCAGCATATATAGTATCGAATGCTAATGACGATTTACCTGACCCAGATAATCCTGTCATAACAATTAATTTATTTTTAGGTAGTTCGATATCAATATCTTTCAAGTTATGCGCACGAGCACCTTTTACTACTATGGATGGTTCTTTCATTTACTTGTCACCCTTCTGCTTTTAATTCAAATAACATATCTCTTAATTCTGTAGCTTTCTCGAAATCTAAATCTTTCGCTGCTTGTTTCATTTCTTTTTCTATATTGTCGATTGTCTTTTGACGTTCTTTTTTCGTCATCTTCTTAGGTATCACAGTTTGTGCTTTGTCATTATTTTCGTCATTTTCAACAGTAGCACTAATTAAATCATGTATTTTTTTATTAATTGTTTTAGGTGTAATACCATGTTTTTCATTATGTTTCATCTGTATTTCTCGACGACGTTGTGTCTCATCAATTGCATACTTCATCGAATCAGTCATTTTATCGGCATACATAATGACTTCACCTTTATCGTTACGCGCAGCTCTACCTATTGTTTGAATTAATGAGCGGTTAGAACGTAAAAATCCTTCTTTATCTGCATCTAATATGACAACTAGAGAAACTTCTGGTATATCAATACCCTCTCTTAATAAATTAATACCTACGATAACATCATATGTACCCATTCGTAAGTCTCTAATTATTTCGATTCGTTCTAATGTTTTAATTTCAGAATGTAGATAGTTAACTTTAATGCCTGCTTCTTTCATATATGTGGTTAAATCTTCACTCATCTTTTTAGTGAGTGTTGTAACAAGTACTCTTTCATTACGCTCAACCCTTGTTTGAATTTCACTTAATAAATCGTCAATTTGATTTTCAGTAGGTCTAACCTCAATCTTAGGGTCCAGTAAACCAGTAGGACGAATAATTTGTTCAACCATCTTATCCGTATGTTCAATTTCGTATGGACCAGGCGTTGCAGATACATACACAAGTTGTTTCGTCTTTTCTTCAAATTCTTCAAATTTAAGTGGGCGGTTATCTAACGCACTTGGTAATCTAAATCCATGATCAACTAAAACTTGTTTTCGTGCTCTGTCTCCGTTATACATGCCACGAACTTGCGGTAACGTCACATGTGATTCATCAATCATTATTAACCAATCATCGCCAAAGTAATCCAATAAAGTATATGGTGTCGAACCTAGTGGTCGCAACGTTAAATGTACTGAATAGTTTTCAATTCCTGAACAGAACCCCATTTCTCGCATCATTTCTAAATCATAGTTGGTACGCTGTTCTAACCTTTGCGCTTCTAGTAATTTATTCTCATCTCGTAATTCTTTCAATCGTTCTTCCAATTCTTTTTCAATACGTTCAATCGCAACTTTCAACTTTTCTTCACGTGTTACGAAGTGAGAAGCTGGGAATATCGCAAAATGTTCTCTTTCTTTCAACACTTCACCTGTTAGGTAGTTAACTTCTCGAATACGGTCAATCTCATCGCCGAAAAACTCAACCCTTATACAAAGTTCTTCTTTAGAGGCTGGGAATATTTCAACTACATCACCACGCACTCGAAACGTTCCTCGTTGGAAATCGATGTCATTACGTGTATATTGCACATCTACAAGTTTTCTAAGTAATTCGCTTCTATCCATTTCCATACCAACTCGAACACTTACTACTAAATCTTTATATTCTTCAGGATTACCTAAACCATATATACAACTTACACTAGCAATAATAATTACATCATCGCGTTCAAATAATGCACTTGTAGCAGAATGTCGTAGTTGATCAATTTCATCATTGATTGAGGCATCTTTTTCAATAAAAGTGTCAGTAGACGGTACGTATGCCTCAGGTTGATAATAATCATAGTAACTTACAAAGTATTCCACCCTGTTTTCAGGAAAAAATTCTTTAAACTCACTATATAATTGTCCTGCTAATGTTTTGTTATGCGCGATAATTAACGTTGGTTTCCCAACTTCTTTAATAACATTACTCATCGTAAATGTTTTCCCTGTGCCAGTTGCACCTAATAAAGTTTGATGTCTTTTCCCCGCTTTAATACCTTCCACGATTTCCTTAATTGCTCGCGGTTGGTCACCTTGAGGCTCAAAATCAGAATGTATTTTAAAAGGATAATGTTCAACCATTGTCACATATGCCTCCTCTTTCAACGTATTATTTATATTTCCGCTCAACTCTTCGCTTTCTCATTACATATTTTAGCAAAGTAGTCACACAAAAAGCAAACGTTTGTTCGTAAAAATGTCGAACAAAGAAAAACAAACATAGTTGTGCTAAAACTATGCTTGCATTAAATCAAATCGTTTATCTTGTTATTTTTAGTATGTAAATACACATTATATTAATCATCGTTTTGTTTCAACAAATTTGTTTGAAACATTATTTTAAAGTTAATCTTAGCGATCTTCATCTTGATGTTTATGAAATTCGAGTTGATCTATAATTAAATAACCAGCTAATAATGACACTACATCAATAAAAATAATCCACTCGTTATGGAAATACTCTTTATAGATTGAGGCACCAATTAAAATTAATGTCAGAATAGTACCGACCCATTTACTTCTTGTTATTACACTAAACAATACTACCAAGACACATGGAAAGAATGCTGCGCTAAAATACCATATCATTCATTTTCCTCTTTTCTTTTATTTAAAATGTTCATGGTTGTTTCTCTTAATTCTGTTCTAGGTATAAAGTTTTCAGTCAACATTTCTGGAATGATATTATTAATAAAATCTTGTACAGATGCTAAATGGTCAAATTGAATAATTGTTTCTAGACTCATTTCATAAATTTCGAAAAATAATTCTTCGGGATTACGTTTTTGTATTTCTCCAAATGTTTCATAAAGTAAATCAATTTTATCAGCAACTGAAAGTATTTGGCCTTCTAATGAATCATCTTTACCTTCTTGCAGTCGTTGCTTATAAACATCTCTATATTGTAATGGAATTTCTTCTTCAATAAAGGTCTCTACCATTTCTTCTTCAACTTGCGAAAATAATTTTTTTAATTCACTACTCGCATATTTAACAGGTGTTTTTATATCACCAGTAAACACTTCAGCGAAATCATGATTTAATGCTTTTTCATATAAGCTTTTCCAATTAATCTTTCGTCCATGATATTCTTCAACTGTTGCTAGATATTGAGCAATTTTAGTTACTTTAAAGGAGTGTGCTGCAACATTGTGTTCAAAATATTTAAATTTTCCAGGTAATCTTATAAGTCTTTCCATATCTGATAATCTTTTAAAATATTGATGTACACCCATTTCAATTACCTCCTCCATTAATTAATCATAAATTATACTTTCTTTTTACATATCATTCAATTAAATATCATTTAAATATCTTCTTTATATAACTCTGATTAAATGATACCAAAAAATCCTCTTAACCTGTTACTTAAACAGGCTAAGAGGATAGTCTTGTCTTGATATATTACTTAGTGGATGTAATTATATTTTCCTGGATTTAAAATTGTTCTTGAAGATTTAACATTAAATCCAGCATAGTTCATTTCCGAAACAGTAATTGTTCCATTAGGATTTACAGATTCAACAACACCAACATGTCCATATGGACCAGCAGCTGTTTGGAAAATAGCGCCAACTTCTGGTGTTTTATCTACTTTAAATCCTGCAACTTTTGCTGCGTAATTCCAGTTATTTGCATTGCCCCATAAACTTCCTATACTTCTACCTAATTGTGCACGACGATCGAAAGCATAATATGTGCAGTTTCCATAAGCATATAAGTTTCCTCTGTTAGCAACTGATTTATTGTAGTTATGTGCAACAGGTACAGTTGGTACTGATTTTTGTACTTGAGCAGGTTTGTATGCTACATTAACTGCCTTAGCTACTGCTTGCTTAGGTGCTTGCTTAACTACTACTTTTTTAGACGCTTGTTGTACAGGTTGTTTTACTACCTTTTTAGCTTGGCTTGCTTTTCTTACTGGTGATTTAACCACTTTAGTTTGTTTCACTTTATTTTGAGGCACAAGTGAAATCACGTCACCAGGAAAAATTAAAGGTGTTACACCAGGATTGTATGAATATAATTGATTCAACGTTAAGTGATGCTCTAAAGCAATCTTATATAATGAATCGCCAGCAACTACTGTATAAGTTGTCGGTGATTGCGTTTGTGCTTGAACATTTGATACATAATTATGTTGAACAGGTGTTTTTACTTGTGTGCCATGTTGTTGTGCATGTGCTGCATTATTTAAAGCTAAAAAAGCTAACACTGACGAAACTGTCACTGTAAGAGATTTTTTCATCTTGCTGTCATTCCTTTGCTGTTAGTATTTTAAGTATGCAAATACTATAGCACAATACATTTTGTCAAAAGCTATTGTTATAACGATGTAATCAAATGGTTAACAATATAAAAAGAATACAAACTTTCATCATAGTGTAAAATGTATTCATATCATATAATTGAGAACGTTTTCAATAATTAATTCAATACCTTGAAAATCGCCATAGGTAATATTACTAAATGCACACTGCATATGTTGTTTTAACAAACACAACTTTTAAAAAATATATTCTAACCCTATCAACCGAATTGTACTTAAATATTCATAAACAAATCATATTCCAAAATCTAATTTACAATTTATTTAGCTACCTTTAAAAAAACCAAAAACCGATGCCCTTTTAGAGCCTCGGTTTTAAAATATATATTAATCGTGCGACATTGTCTGTCTTAAATATGATTCAATAAATGGTCCAATGTCTCCATCCATCACTGCATCAACCTTACCTGTTTCTTCATTCGTACGATGATCTTTCACCATTGAGTATGGATGGAAAACATATGATCTAATTTGGCTTCCCCATCCGATTTCTTTTTGTTCGCCACGAATTTCAGCCATTTCACGTGCCTGCTCTTCCAATTTTAATTGATATAATTTAGACTTTAACATTTTCATAGCTGCTTCACGGTTTTTAATTTGAGAACGTTCATTTTGGTTATTAACAACTATACCTGAGGGGTGGTGGGTAATTCGTATTGCCGATTCAGTTTTGTTAATATGCTGACCACCTGCACCTGAAGCTCTGAATGTATCAACTGTAATATCATCCGGATTGATTTCAATCTCTATTTCATCATTATTAAAATCTGGAATCACGTCGCATGATGCAAATGATGTATGACGACGTCCTGATGAATCAAATGGAGAAATTCGTACTAGTCGGTGTACACCTTTTTCAGCTTTTAAATAACCATAAGCATTATGCCCTTTGATGAGCAATGTTACACTTTTAATCCCTGCTTCATCTCCAGGTAAATAATCAACAGTTTCAACTTTAAAACCTTTCTTCTCACAATAACGTTGATACATTCTAAATAGCATATTAGCCCAATCTTGAGATTCCGTGCCACCTGCACCAGGATGTAACTCTAGAATTGCGTTATTGGCATCGTGAGGTCCATCTAATAATAATTGCAATTCGTATTCATCCACTTTAGCCTTAAAATTAATGACCTCTTGCTCTAAGTCTTCTTTCATTTCTTCATCAAATTCTTCTTGTAATAAATCCCAAGTGGCATCCATGTCATCTACTTCTACTTGTAGTGTTTTATAACCATTAACTATTGCTTTTAACGCATTATTTTTATCTATAATATCTTGCGCTTTCGTTTGGTTATCCCAAAAATTAGGTTCTGCCATCATTTCTTCAAATTCTTGAATATTAGTTTCTTTGTTCTCTAAGTCAAAGAGACCCCCTAATTTGTGTTAAATCTTGATTATACTTATCTATATTTCGTTTGATTTCTGATAATTCCATAGCCTTCGCTCCTATTTATAATTCAAGTCATTGATTTGTATCTTTTATAATGCTAAATTTTAACATAATTTTGTTAAATAACAATGTTAAGAAATATAAGCACACTGACAATTAGTTTATACTTTTATTGTTAAAAAACAGTACATTTATCATAGACATATGCTTAAACCTATTTTTTTAAACTAAGTACATAACAACGTTTAACAACTTCTTCACATTTTTTAAAGTATTTAACGCTTGTAAAATAAAAAGACTCCTCCCATAACACAAACTATAGGTGTTTAATTGGAAGGAGTTATTTTATATCATTTATTTTCCATGGCAATTTTTGAATTTTTTACCACTACCACATGGACAATCATCGTTACGACCAACTTGATCGCCTTTAACGATTGGTTTCGGTTTCACTTTTTCTTTACCATCTTCAGCTGAAACGTGCTTCGCTTCACCAAACTCTGTTGTTTTTTCACGTTCAATATTATCTTCAACTTGTACTACAGATTTTAAAATAAATTTACAAGTATCTTCTTCGATATTTTGCATCATGATATCAAATAATTCATGACCTTCATTTTGATAGTCACGTAATGGATTTTGTTGTGCATAAGAACGTAAGTGAATACCTTGACGTAATTGATCCATTGTGTCGATATGATCAGTCCAATGGCTATCAATAGAACGAAGTAAAATCATACGCTCAAACTCATTCATTTGTTCTTCTAAGATATCTTTTTGACTTTGATATGCTGCTTCAATCTTAGCCCAAACGACTTCGAAAATATCTTCAGCATCTTTACCTTTGATATCATCCTCTGTAATGTCACCTTCTTGTAAGAAAATGTCATTAATGTAGTCGATGAATGGTTGATATTCAGGCTCGTCATCTGCTGTATTAATATAGTAATTAATACTACGTTGTAACGTTGAACGTAGCATTGCATCTACAACTTGAGAGCTGTCTTCTTCATCAATAATACTATTTCTTTCGTTATAGATAATTTCACGTTGTTTACGTAATACTTCATCATATTCTAAGATACGTTTACGCGCGTCGAAGTTATTACCTTCTACACGTTTTTGCGCTGATTCTACAGCTCTTGATACCATTTTTGATTCAATTGGTGTAGAGTCATCTAAACCTAGTCTGCTCATCATCTTCTGTAAACGTTCAGAACCAAAACGAATCATTAATTCATCTTGTAATGATAAATAGAAGCGACTATCCCCTTTATCACCTTGACGTCCAGAACGACCACGTAACTGGTCATCAATACGACGAGATTCATGTCGTTCTGTACCTATTACTGCTAAACCGCCTAATTCCTCTACGCCTTCACCTAATTTGATATCTGTACCACGACCAGCCATGTTAGTGGCAATAGTAACGGCACCTTTTTGTCCAGCGCCTGCAACAATTTCAGCTTCACGTTCATGATTTTTCGCATTTAACACATCATGACGGATACCACGTTTTTTAAGTAAATTTGAAATATATTCAGAAGTCTCAACTGCAACAGTACCTAATAGCACTGGTTGCCCTGCCTTGTGTTTTTCAACAACATCTTCTACTACTGCATCAAATTTACCTTTTTGGCTAATGTAAATTAAATCAGACTTATCGTTACGTTGCACAGGTTTATTTGTCGGAATTTGAGTTACTGTCATGTTATAAATATTTCTAAATTCTTCTTCTTCAGTTTTAGCTGTACCTGTCATACCCGCAAGTTTATTGTACATTCTGAAATAGTTTTGGAATGTAATAGACGCCATAGTTTTAGATTCATTTTGAATTTGAACGCCTTCTTTCGCTTCAATAGCTTGGTGTAAACCTTCCGAGAAACGACGGCCTGGCATTGTACGTCCTGTAAATTGATCGACAATTAATACTTCGCCATCAACAACCATATAGTCTACGTCACGTTGTAATGTAACGTGCGCACGTAAAGCTGTGTTGATATGACTAATAACATCAACATTTTGTACATCATATAAGTTTTCAACTTTGAACATACGTTCGGCTTTATCCGCACCTTGTTCTGTTAAATGTACGGCTTTCGTTTTTTCATCGTATTTATAATCTTCGTCCTGTTTTAACATTTTCGCAAAAACATTTGCTTGTGTATAAAGTGACGTTGACTTTTCAGCTTCACCAGAAATAATTAATGGCGTACGTGCCTCGTCAATTAAAATTGAGTCAACCTCATCAATGATTGCAAAATGTAATGGACGCATTACTCTATCTTCAGAATAATTCACCATGTTATCACGTAAGTAATCAAAACCTAGCTCATTATTAGTACTGTAAGTAATGTCTTGTGCGTATGCTTCACGTTTTTCTTCTGTCGTCTTACTGTTTAAGTTTAATCCGACAGTCAAACCTAAGAAGTTATATAACTCAGCCATTTCTTCACTTTGAACACTTGATAAGTATTCATTGACTGTAATAACGTGAACACCTCTACCAGCTAATGCATTTAAGTATGTTGGCATTGTCGCTGTTAATGTTTTACCTTCACCTGTTCTCATCTCAGCGATATCACCTTTATGAATTGCAATACCACCCATAATTTGAACTTTATATGGTGTCATATTGAATACACGTTTAGAGCCTTCTCTAACAAGTGCATATGCTTCTGGTAAAATTTTATCTAAATAATCATTTTGCTTTTTGACATTATCAATGTCAGCTAATTCTGTTTGGAATTGTTTCGTTTTATTACGAATTTCTTCATCAGTTAAAATTGCCGTTTTTTCTTCTAAAGCGATTACTTTATCAGCAAGTTTACCTAACTGTTTAATTTCTTTATTATTGCCATCAAGAATTTTTGATAAAAATCCCATTTCGTTCGCTCCTTTAGCTAAAAAACTGTTTGGCCTACAACAATATATCTTATCATTTATAGTTAGAAAATTATACTTATTTACTCATTTGTAGAATCAATATAAATATATTTATGACATACTTCATTCACATTCTGTTGTCAACAAGTTTATCACTAATAAATATATTCTCAATACGCAATTATACTTCCTAATAAATTATATTATAAATATTTTACGATTTTCGACTCGGACTATACAATAGACTGACATACTATTATTAACTTAACATTCAAATATATACATCCATTAACATTAGCATAGTCACTATGTTTCATTCAACAAATTACATTATCGAACTATGAAATAGTTAGAAATTGCTTTTGGAGTATAAAAAAGCACTTGTGCAAAAACACAAGTGCTTTAAACTTAATTTATTGTTCACTAGTTTGAATCAAGCCATATTTACCGTCTTTACGGCGGTAAACGATACTTGTTCCATCAGTTTCTCTGTCTGTGAATACAAAGAAGTCATGACCTAATAGATTCATTTGTAATACCGCTTCTTCTGAATCCATTGGTTTTAAGCTGAATTCTTTTGAACGAATAATTTCTATCTCGTTATCATCGTAAACGTCATTATCAACTTGTGTTTCTTGCATTTCTTGTAATTCGGCAACAAACACTTCTTGATCTCCTCGATCACGGCTCTTACGATTAATACGTGTTTTATATTTTCTAACTTGTCTTTCAAGTTTATTATTAATTAAATCAATACCTGCGTATAAATCATCGTTTCGCTCTTCAGCTCTTAACGTAACATTTTTCAATGGAATTGTTACTTCAATTTTAGTAGCTGAATTTGAATAAGTTTTAACTTTAACATGCGCCACTGCATTTGGTACGTCATTAAAATAACGTTCCAACTTACCAATTTTTTCCTCAATATAGTTGCGAATAGCATCTGTGATAGTGAGGTTATCTCCATGAATTTCAAATCTAATCATAGTAATCTCTCCTTAAACCTCTTTATTGGTAACTCTTTATTATATTTTAACATTTTTACGCTATCGTGCAAACGCAAACACTTTGAATTTTCTGATATTTTTAGCATATAATTTACACTCTGCACGATGAATTGTTAATCCAGTTGTATAAATATCGTCAACGAGTAATATTTCCTTGCCATTTAAATCTAATTCCGTATCAATAATAAATGGATTTTCATCTGCCAGACGCTCTTTCTTAGTTAAATGAGACTGTTTTGGTCTATTTGACATCTTTAAAATCTTATCAAAGCGAATTCCTTTAGCTTTTAGTACTGCTTCTACCGGGTTAAATGTTCTAGATAAATCATGTGCCGGCGAAGAAGGAATTGGCACAATATAGTCATAAGATGTTTGTGGTATTTCAATCAAATGTGCCAATAATTCACATAAATAATAGTCTTTCAAAAATTTATACTGATGTATCATCTCTTTCATTAAACCGTCATATTGAAATTGACAATATAATTGTTCCATTAAATTAAAGTGTGCCGATAGAAACTTACAGTCTAAACAATACGCTTCATTTTGATTTAAGTGTTTTAAGCACCTTGAACATCGCCTTGCTTTAATATCAAGTTTAATATTGTCCCAATTCTCTTTGCATCTGTCACATAATCTATTAGGTTTCTTGAACAAATTATAAATGGTTATATTTTCATATAACTTAGCATCACAACTCAAACAATTATTCATCAATCCAACCTCTTTTTAATGCTAATTTGTTCATCTTTTGAATCTCTTTTTTTGCTTGAATCATATTCATACTTACTCCTTCATGAAAAAACAATACTTTTCCAGTAGGACATTCTAATTTTCGACCAACTCGTCCAGCAATTTGTATTAAAGCCTCTTGAGTATATTGATGTGCATCGATAACAACAACATCCAAATTTGCCATTGTAAATCCCCGTTCTAATATTGTCGTAGTAAAAATGACATCGAAATGTCCATTCCTTAATTGTTCAACTTTTTCAAAGCGAAAAACATCCTCGCTATGGACATATGTTAATTTAGTAATTTTCTGCTTATAAACCGAAAATGTTTTAATCATTGTTTCTATATTGTTAAAAAACACCAGTGTATAACGTTGTTTATTAATTTGATCTTGTAAAATTCGATATAACATTTTCTGAATCTTATTATTATTAAGTTTGAAATAGCGATATTTAGGAACTGGAAGTGATTTTTTATGAAAGCGAGCTGGCAATTTAATTATATTTTCGTGGGGAATCTCTGACAGAAGTTGTTTCGGTGGTGTTGCTGTCATATAAATCGTTGCATGTTCAACTTTAGAAGATGACTTCAATGCATGTTGTAAACTTTTATCCATTGATAAAGGAAAGGCATCGACTTCATCAATAAAAATAGTATCAAAGTGCTGTTTGAATCGGTAAAGTTGATGCACTGTGCATACAACAAAATGCCCTTCAAATTGTTGACTTGATTGCTGGTGTAGTATGTCTATATCTTCATTAAGAAATGCGTCTTTAATACGTTTACTAATTTCTACAACAACATCTACACGTGGTGACACAATAGCTATATTATCTCCCTGTCGTCTTGCATATTGAATGCCTTGAAACATCATTTCTGTCTTACCTGCACCTGTTACTGCATATAACAAAATCGTTTGTCTCATTCTAATGGCTCGAACAATATGTTCTGAGGCATAAGACTGCTGTTCCGACAATTCAAATGAGAGATGATAATATGCTTGTGATGCACTTTGCGAACTCTCTGTTATTTTATATCTTGTTACATTATCCATTCGACCCAGTGATATACAATTTCTGCAATATACAATTTTCTTGGAATGTACTGAGGAATCATACTGATAAAAATGCTTTGGATTTGTACTTTCACATTGAACACAATAATAGTTTGAATTTTGTTTGATGACACCTGTTACTTCTTTTTTAATTTTTTCATTAGTAAGTGAAGTATGAGGATGAATTAATTTCCCGTAATGTTTAATGCTTAAAACCTCATTTCAACGTAAAAAAGAGCCTAATATTATAATGATTTTCTTATATCTTTAGCATTTTGACTTTCAAATGATGAACATTTAAAGCCATGTATACGAGATATAATTTCCAATTACAATATAGACTCTTTTATTAAAATTTTATAATTATGTTAATCTTATTTTTCTGCCAACATAGCCTAAACCTAATCCACCAGAACCTAAATGTGCTGCAACAACTGGACCAAACTCAGAGTATGCTACTTGATAAGCTGAAGGACAATCATCTTGTAACTTTTTGTATAACGCTTGACCATCTTCGAAATGATCTCCATTTATGACAAATAAAGTTACTTCTTCAAAGTCTTTTACAATATCTAATACTTTCTTTTCTAATGTTTGAATGGCACGCTTTTTAGTACGAACTTTTTCTTCTGGTATAATCTTGCCATCTTCAAACTTAAGAACTGGCTTCATTTTCAATAATGTTCCAACCCATGCTTGAGCACCAGTAATTCGACCACTTTTTTGTAAATTCTTTAAGTCATCAACAATTAAATATGCACCTGTGTGTTCACGCATATTAGTTAAATCATCAATAATTTGCTGTGGTTCGTATCCTTCTTCAACCATTTCAATAGCACGTAATACATAACATCCTTCAATCATTGCTGCAAGCTTACTATCAAATGCATGTACATTAACACCTTCAACCATTTCCCCTGCTTGATAACTAGATTGATAACTTCCACTAATTCCACTTGATAAGCAAATGACAATGATATCTGTGTAACCTTGATCTCTTAGCATTTCATATTTAGTAATCCATTCGCCAATTGCTGGTTGGCTTGTAGTTGGAATCGTTTGAGACGATGCCATTTTATTATAAAATTCTTCAATTGCTATTTCATTACTTTCTGTAAAGTTCTTCCCATCATCAAAAGTCACACTTAATGGCGCTATTTGAATATTATATTTATCGATTAAGTCCTGCGACAGATAACTTGTAGAATCGGTCATCACAGCAATTTTCATAGTCGTCCTCCTAAAATATACTCATAGCAATGATACAATATTTCAGTTAAAAAGAAAATGGCAATCAAACGATTTATAGTCATGTCATTTTCAGTGTATAATGAAGATTAAATAATCTTAAGCTTATGAATTAAGGAGTTATTATGACACAAAATATCATTACTGTTAAAAAAGAACACATTATTGAAAATGTGATTAGTAAATCAAGATTCATTGCTCATATCAAACCTGTTCAAAATGAAGATGAAGCTAAAGCATTTATTGCTTCAATAAAAAAAGAACATAAAGATGCCACTCATAATTGTTCTGCATATATTATTGGACCTGAAATGAATATTCAAAAAGCGAATGATGATGGTGAACCGACAGGAACTGCCGGTGTTCCAATGTTAGACATATTAAAAAAGCTCGATGTTCATAATGCGTGTGTCGTAGTAACAAGATATTTTGGTGGTATTAAATTAGGTGGTGGCGGTTTAATTCGCGCCTATAGCGGTGCTGTTAGAGACGTCATTTATGATATCGGACGTGTCGAACTACGAGAAGCAGTACCATGTATAGTAACACTGAATTATGATCAAACTGGTAAATTTGAATATGAATTAGCTTCAACTCATTTTATGTTAAGAAACCAAACTTACACTGATAAGGTAAGCTACTATATCGATGTCGTTAAAAGTGACTATGAAGCGTTTATTAACTTTTTAAATCAAATGACTGCTGGAAATTTCGATTTGACTGAAGAAACTCCAAAGCAGTTGCCTTTCGATATACCAACTGAATAAAAATAAAAAGCACTATCATAAGACGGTAAATATCAATTGCGTATTATTAAACGACAATTGAAGTACACGTTTATGGCAGTGCTTTTTTATATTTGAAATTTAATACATAAAAAATTGTAAAGAGTAAAGCCATATAATACAAATTATCCCATACAGCTATGCTTACATTCCCTATTCCTCTTTATGAGATGACTTACGACTAATTAAATTTAATATTGGTCGGTAGTTGTTATCTATTAATCCTGTAAATTCAACAATTAATTCAATACTAAATATGATTAATACAAACATTAATACAACACCTAATGGTGGCGATACATACAAGATAATGCTCGAAAGACTAAATAAAATAGAGATTGAATAGATTAATAATACTGTTTGTCTATGTGTGTAGCCTAAAGCTAATAGTTTATGATGCAAATGCGATTTATCAGCTTGCATTATATGCTGCCCTTTTTTCACACGTCGAATCATTGCGAACAAAGTATCAATGAATGGAACTGCTAGGATTACAATTGGGAAGAACAATGCAATAATTGTAATATTTTTGAATCCGAGTAAAGAAAGGAATCCGATGATAAATCCAATCATTAAAGCCCCACTATCACCTAAAAATATTTTGGCTGGATGGAAATTGTAAAATAAAAATCCAATTAAAGAGCCTAATAAAACACAACAAATCATCGTTATGAAAATATTAGCTTGTAAAATTGCAATGAATCCTATTGTAATGAGTCCGATTGCAGAAACACCCGACGCCAAACCATCGAGTCCATCAATTAAGTTAATTGCATTTGTAATAGCAACAATCCAAATCACAGTAATTGGAATACTAAGAAATCCAAAATGAATCGTTGTACCCATTGGCAACGAAATAAAATCAATAGTCACACCATAAAAAGCAACTACTAAGGCAGCGGCAATTTGACCAGCCAATTTTATATACGGTTTCAAATCGTAGATATCATCTACAAGCCCAAGTACGTACATAATAATCGCACCAATAATAAGTGGTTTGATTTCTGTTTCAATAGGATGACCAATCCAAATTCCTATTAAAAATGAAAAGAGAATCACTGTACCACCCATAACTGAAATAGGTTTAGTGTGTACTTTTCTAAAATTTGGTTTATCAACTAAATTTAATCTTTTCGATATTGCAATAACAATTGGTGTTATCGTCAAACTGACAATCATTGTTACTGCAACTAGTAATAATGTAACCATTTATTCACCTTCATCGATATTAATTGTTTTTAACGTTATATTTATTTAATATTGTCTTTATAGAATGATATATCTATTTTCTACGTATATCTTATAGCTTTATTATAAATTAATTCGCTCAATCAATGATATCATATTTACAACTATACGATTCATTTCTTATATATCGCCTATTATTCATTTTTTCATCATATCATTTAAGGCAACATTTTAACATCAAAGTCTATATCATACATTAATTTTATATGTAAACTAATGACAAATTGTAAGTTTTCACTTACAATAGCTAGTGGTCAATTAAAGGAGTCGATTCAGACATGTTCGAAGCATTTATATACAATATATCTGTTATAGTCGCTGGAATCTATTTATTCCATCGCTTACAGTATTCAGAAAACAAACGTATGGTTTTTTCTAAGGCTTATGTCACTGTTTTAATGACAATCGTATCATTATTATTATCTGTCTACCCTATCCCTTATCGTGAAGATTATTTAATTCACTTAACATTCGTTCCTTTATTGTTTTTAGGTAGATTTACAAATATGGTCTATACATTATCTGCCACAGTAATTGTAGCAATTGTTGAAATTGTAGTATTTAACAACTCGATTATGTACGGTGTTACGTTGATTGTTATTGCCGCAGTAACAAGTGCTATTGGACCATTTTTAAAACAAAATGATGTGCTATCATTATTAATACTTAATGTTGTTACAATAATCATTTTATTTGGTGTCGCATTAGTGAGTCCTATTTACACACTATCGGAAGTTATCATTTTAATACCAATTTCATTAATTATCACTTTAGCTTCAGCGATAACATTTGTCGATATTTGGCATTTCTTCTCACTCGTAAATCGTTATGAAAACGAAGATAAATATGATTACTTAACAGGCTTAGGTAATGTAAAAGAATTTGATAGACATTTAAATGAAATTTCACGAAAAGCTGAAAAAGAACATCAAAGTATCGCATTATTATTAATCGATATCGATGGATTTAAAGATGTCAATGATACCTACTCACACAAATCAGGTGATGCTGTTTTAAAACAAATGTCTCAATTACTTAAAAACTATGTGCCGAATCAATTTAAAATTTTTAGAAATGGTGGCGAAGAGTTCTCAGTTGTCATTCACAACTATTCACTTGATCAAAGTGTTAAATTAGCTGAAAATATTCGTTCAGGTGTTGAAAAATCATCATTCCATTTACCAAACAAAGAAGTTATTAAATTGTCAGTGTCTATCGGTGTTGGTTATCTAACAGATGACGATCCAAAATCACAGCGTAAAGTGTTTAAAGATGCAGACGATATGGTGCATGTAGCCAAAAATCAAGGGCGAAACAAAGTAATGTTTAACCCTATTATCAATTTATAACAACGACAAAACTGTTAATCCTTTGCTATTATTAAATCATAGTATAATAGCAAAGATTAACAGTTTTTCTTATTTAAATTTGAACCATACAAGTTCATCATACTAACACAAAGTCTCACTATTGAAAGTTGCAACAACAAGTTGTAAACTTCAATTGTTCAAATAAATAACACATTTCATTGGAGGTGAATTGATATGCCGGATTCAATCACAATTATAGATGAAAACAAAGTGATTGATGTTGTATTAATTGCAGGTAGAATTTTACTTGAATCAGGTGCTGAAACATATCGAGTTGAAGATACAATGAACCGTATCGCACATAGTTATGGTCTTCATAATACATATAGTTTTGTCAGTTCAACTGCAATTATTTTTTCATTAAACGATCGTACAAGTACAAGATTAATTCGTGTACAAGAGCGTACAACAGATTTAGAGAAAATCGCTTTAACGAATAGTCTTTCACGTAAAATATCAAATAAAGAACTCACAATTGATGAAGCTAAATCTGAATTTATTCATTTACAGCATGCATCATTACAATATTCTTTTTTAACGAATTTCTTTGCAGCTGCCATTGCATGTGGCTTCTTCCTATTTATGTTTGGTGGTGTTGCATCAGATTGTTGGATTGCAGTCATTGCTGGTGGATCCGCATTTTTAACATTCAGCTTTGTACAACGCTATATACAAATTAAATTTTTCTCAGAGTTTGTTGCAGCCGCTGTGGTCATATCCATTGCAGCCACATTTACTAAATTAGGTATTGCAACCAATCAAGATATCATTACTATAGCCAGTGTCATGCCACTTGTCCCTGGTATATTAATTACCAATGCCATTCGAGATTTATTAGCGGGTGAATTACTTGCAGGTATGTCTCGCGGTGTTGAAGCTGCATTAACAGCATTCGCAATCGGTGCTGGTGTCGCAATCGTTTTATTAATCATTTAAGGAGGGACTGTTAAAGCATGCTATTTTATTTATTTCATTTTACAATCAGCTTTATATCAACAGTACTTTTCTCTATCATTTTCAATGCACCCAAACGTCTCTTAGTAGCATGTGGATTTGTAGGTGCCATTGCATGGACGATTTACCAATTAACGGTAGATTTAGAGTTTGGAAAAGTTGGCGCTTCATTTTTGGGAAGCTTAATTTTAGGCTTAATGAGTCATACTATGAGTCGCAGATATAAACGACCGGTAATTATATTCATAGTGCCAGGCATTATACCATTAGTACCTGGTGGTGCAGCTTATCAAGCGACTCGTTTTTTAGTATCGAATGATTATACAAGTGCTGTAAATACATTTTTAGAAGTTACACTGATTTCAGGTGCGATTGCTTTCGGTATATTAGTTTCTGAAATTCTATATTACCTGTACACACGTATCAAACAGCTATATGGTAAAATCAAAGGTAAGACATATAAAAAATCTTACAACATGAATAATAGAGTTTAAGGGGTCGAATATAATGAAGAACCAATTGATAGATAGATTAACAAGATATACGACAATTGATACGCAATCTGATCCAAAATCTACAACAACACCTTCAACTGAAAAGCAATGGGATTTGTTACATTTATTAGATAAAGAATTACAACAATTAGGATTGCCAACTGATTTAGATGAAAATGGCTACTTATTTGCTACATTAGAAAGTAACATCGATGCAGACGTCCCAACAGTTGGATTTTTGGCGCATGTTGATACATCACCTGATTTCAATGCTTCAAATGTTAAACCGCAAATTATTGAAAACTATGATGGTAAGCCATACAAACTAGGCAATACTAAACGTGTCTTAGATCCTAAAGTATTTCCAGAACTTAACAGTTTAGTTGATCATACATTAATGGTAACTGATGGTACATCGTTACTAGGTGCAGACGATAAAGCGGGTATTGTGGAAATTATGGAAGCTATTTGTTATTTAAAAGAACATCCAGAAATTAAACATGGTACCATTCGCATTGGATTTACACCAGACGAAGAAATCGGTCGTGGTCCACATAAATTTGATGTTGACCGCTTCAATGCTGATTTTGCTTATACTATGGATGGTAGTCAATATGGAGAATTACAATATGAAAGCTTTAACGCTGCTGAAGCGGTTATTACATGCCACGGTGTGAATGTTCATCCTGGTTCAGCTAAAAATGCAATGGTAAACGCAATACGTTTAGGTGAACAATTCGATAGTTTGCTACCTGATAGTGAAGTTCCGGAGCGAACAGAAGGATACGAAGGCTTTTATCACTTAATGAACTTTGAAGGAACTGTTGAAAAAGCAACTTTGCAATACATTATTCGTGATCATGATAAAAAACAATTCGAATTGCGTAAGAAACGTATTTTAGAAATACGTGACGATATCAATGCCCATTTTGAAAATTATCCAGTTAAAGTTGATATATCGGATCAATATTTCAATATGGCAGAAAAAATATTACCATTGCCTCATATTATTGATATACCTAAACGTGTCTTTGCTAAATTAGATATTCCAGCAAACACTGAACCTATTCGTGGTGGTACAGATGGTTCACAATTGTCATTTATGGGGTTACCAACTCCAAACATCTTTACAGGTTGCGGTAACTTCCACGGCCCATATGAATATGCATCCATTGATGTCATGGAAAAGGCAGTACAAGTAATCATTGGAATTGTAGAAGATATCGCTGAAAATAACTAAAAACAAACGATTATATACTAGTTCAACTCAGGCTTAATTAATATAAAAAAATCACGCTAACATTCAGTGCAATGATAGCGTGATTTTTCATATTTTTTACGTATACTTTCGATCTTCTAATTTGTTTTGCTAACCATCATAAATGTTATTAACCATCATGACAGCATCACCAATTTAGTCCTTCTTTACTAAATCTCAACATTAAAATGTGTTTTCAACAGTTTTAAAGACTGAACAGTATAATGCCTAATTTGTAATCCCATTTTAAAGTCAGTATAAGTTTCCGGCATATCGATAAATGTATTAAACATTGCTGTAACCCCTTGTGATTCAAATAAATCAAACTTTTCAGCAGTTGCACAAATTGCAATGGCAACCTTTTGATGTTTATGACAAAGTTCTGCAATACGCAATGTTGTCGTTTCTAGCAACTGATCATTTTCATTTAATCCTTCTCCAAAAATAATTAAATCCGCTTGTTCAACTAAATTTTCTAAATGTGTTAGTTGGTCTACTAATGCATGACTGGTTAATATTTCAGCTTGATACAGTCCATTCAAGACTGCTGCAATTCCACCACCAGCACCACCACGTTCAACTGGACCAATTGCAATTTTCAATTCACTTTTAAATAACTCACTAAAATACCAAATTAAATTATCGATTTCTGCTGCTTGATTATGATTCAACTGATGCGCATCATGAGTTTGCATGATTTCACTTTGCTTACCATATAATCGACTTGAAAAATCCGACATTACTTGAATTCTTGCTGTTTCCATTTTAGGGTGTAAGTTCGACATATCCATACGACGAATATATTTAATTACACCAGCACCTTGTCTCATATCTACGACACGTCCTTCGTCATCATAGAATTGAGCACCTAATGCTTGTAACATACCTGCACCAGCATCAAAACTATCAATCCCACCTAATGAAATTACAACATGTTTTGCGTCGTTATCTAATGCATGGTTAATCATTTCTCCTAAACCATAACTTGTTCGTTCAACAATTGGCTTTTTACCTTTTAAAAATAAATTCCCCTCGATAACGGTCATCCCTGTATCAGTTTGTCCGTAAACACCTTCAACTTCATTCATATCTGCATCATGTACTGGTATACGATACTTTTGCCCAGATTGCCATAAAAATACAGAATCTAATAATTCATGTCTTCCATTAAACAATGGTACTTGAACTACATCTGCAGTTTCAATTTGGCTTGCAACTGCCTCTTCAACATATCTATTAGCTTGATAACTCGAAATAATTCCATGAAACTCATCCATGGCTACTAATACTTTCATAACCTTGACCACCTTACTTTATTATTTGTTGTGATACGTTTTTATTCATAAAAGATTAATCTTAAATTTCAGATTTTATCTCGTGATTATATGCGAACATTTAACATGACATGATTATTAATTATTCCAGTAAATAACAGTATGTTTCTTCTGGTTCAGCATATATTTCCTATTAAACTAACTTACAAATCATGTTTAAATTTTCTTATTGGATTCGTCGTTTTCCAAAATATTTTCAATAAAAATACTCGAATACATTATACATATGTTTGTAAAAAAGTACTAACTTAACTGCTTCTAAAGGTTACATAAAATAAAAGGTCAGAACATCATTATAGCCAAACTACTCTGATTCACACGAATTTAAGTTGTGCTATTCACGTCTAGTAGTGTAAGGCAAAATGTTCCAACCCTATAGTTTCATTATTCTTCTGCTTGTGCTAATGACGACACATTAATATCACCGTGGTCTCGATTCCAAACCATTTCACCATTTACAAAATAAAATGCTTGAGGTGATTCATGTTTAACGTTCGTTTTTTTAGCAATATAATCTGACAAATCGCGTTCTTGTTGGACAATCAAATAATAACCGTCCATATCGCGTTCATATAAAAATTTATTAAATTGATCGTACGCATTTGCCGATATTGGACAAGTTTCACTATGTTTTAATACAAAAGCATATTTATTTTCCTCAATAACCTGTTCAAATTGGTCAATTGAACTTAGCTTTATAGCCACTCTATTCACCTCTAAAAATATTTATCACATTTAAATAGCATCTGCGTGACATTTTTATACATATAGTTAATATCAATGTTTACCATTATACACATAGTAAGTTGACATGTTAACCATAAATTCAAAATTTTTAACTTTGAAAAATGATTATAGTTATTTTTCTTCTAATTTTTCAAGCTTTTTTTCAAAGGCTTTATCGCCGTGAGTTATATCTATACCCTTTTTCGGCAACTTATCTACATCGACTTTTGATAACTTCTCACTAACCTTTATTGTTTCAATACGTGTATTATAATAGTTCTGCAGACTGTAATACATTTCTATTGCGTTTTTCCTTGCATTATTAACATGCTTATCACTAATATTAGTTTGGTTAATATCGGTAATTTGTTTTTCAATCATTGGCATAATATGATTTTTAATCGCGCCTTTTACTTCATTTTCTTTACTATCATCTAGGTTCTTTTTCGCAGTATCTCTTAACGCTTTATTATTATGTTCTAATTTTGTCGTAAGATTAGCTGCTTCACTTTTATTATCAGCTAATTTAATTTCTGATTCAACTTTGTATCTATTTTTTTCAAATTGTTTCGTATAATCTAAAATGTCTTCGTTATACTTGATAGATTGATTACATAAACCTATGAATTTTTTTAATTGATATATCGCATCCTTCTTCTCATTTGCAAGCGTCATATATTCTTTTTTTAATTTCTTAACTTTCATTGTATCATCAGGCAAATTTTTTGCTGACTTATAATATGCTTCAAATTTAGGTATGAGATGGTTTTTAACATCTTCTTGCAGTGCCTTAAATTCTTTACTATTTTTATCAGTTGTATCAGTTTTACTTAGATGATCAATTTCTTTCAAATGTATATTATCCATGACATGTTGTAATTCTTTTTGTTTTTGCTCAACATCTTTAAATTGCTTAGTAAATTGATGTTGTGCTTCTTTTTCTTTATTACCACAAGCACTTATTACTACAAATAAAATCGCTAAAACAGCGATAATAACAATTTTTTTCATGATTGCACTCCTTAACAGATTCATTATACAAAAACATGTTTATTATGAAAATGAATTATGTTATAGTATTCCAGACTTTATCGTGATTAAATTAATTTTCAATATCAAAGGAGTTTATCATGTATTCAAATGTTCAACCATTCATTAATAGTGATTTAACTAATTGTTTTCAATCACAATACACTGAAATTGAATCATTATTATTCAACCTCTTAGACAGCCCAGTAAAATATACAAAACATATTGGCGGTACACATCATTTTAAATATTCAACAGAGCCAATTTTAGATATTTTAGTAGGTGTAGAAAATTTGCATGATATTACATCCTTAGATGAAAAACGCTTAAATTATGTAGGGTTTTATCGTTTGCATCATAAATATAATAAAAAGGTTATGATGGCGAAGTTTAACAATTTTCATGAACTAAAACAACAGGTGCGTCTACATATCATTCAAATGAATACCCAAACATTTGAATCTTATCTTGCACTTGATTATCTCTTATCAACTAATGATGATATTGCTTTGCAATTCAATACAAAAAAGCACCAAATATTTCAACATAGCTTAACAATTAGACAATATGAGATGCAAAAGCAACAATACTTTGAAAAACTATGTAAAAAATACTTATAACGACAATAATGCCGTATTTTATAATTATACTAATTCTAATACTTTCTTTTCAATTTTCGCAAATGAATTTTAAAATTGGTATAATACTATATGATATTAAAGACATGAGAAAGGATGTACTGAGAAGTGATAAATAAAGACATCTATCAAGCTTTACAACAACTTATCCCAAATGAAAAAATTAAAGTTGATGAACCTTTAAAACGATACACTTATACTAAAACAGGTGGTAATGCCGACTTTTATATTACCCCTACTAAAAATGAAGAAGTACAAGCAGTTGTTAAATATGCCTATCAAAATGAGATTCCTGTTACATATTTAGGAAATGGCTCAAATATTATTATCCGTGAAGGTGGTATTCGTGGCATTGTAATTAGTTTATTATCACTAGATCATATCGAAGTATCTGATGATGCGATAATAGCCGGTAGCGGTGCTGCAATTATTGATGTCTCACGTGTTGCTCGTGATTACGCACTTACTGGCCTTGAATTTGCATGTGGTATTCCAGGTTCAATTGGTGGTGCTGTGTATATGAATGCTGGCGCTTATGGTGGCGAAGTTAAAGATTGTATAGACTATGCGCTTTGCGTAAACGAACAAGGCTCGTTAATTAAACTTACAGCAAAAGAATTAGAATTAGATTATCGTAATAGCATTATTCAAAAAGAACACTTAGTTGTATTAGAAGCTGCATTTACTTTAGCTCCTGGTAAAATGACTGAAATACAAGCTAAAATGGATGATTTAACAGAACGTAGAGAATCTAAACAACCTTTAGAGTATCCTTCATGTGGTAGTGTATTCCAAAGACCGCCTGGTCATTTTGCAGGTAAATTGATACAAGATTCTAATTTGCAAGGTCACCGTATTGGAGGCGTTGAAGTTTCAACTAAACACGCTGGTTTTATGGTAAATGTAGACAATGGAACTGCTACAGATTATGAAAACCTTATTCATTATGTACAAAAGACCGTCAAAGAAAAATTTGGCATTGAATTAAATCGTGAAGTTCGCATTATTGGTGAACATCCAAAGGAATCGTAAGTTAAGGAGCTTTGTCTATGCCTAAAGTTTATGGTTCATTAATCGATACTGAAACACGCTGTCGCCATTATTTTACCGAAGAAGATATTATTGCTATTAAATTTAAATGTTGCAATAAATACTATCCATGCTATAAGTGCCATAATGAGTTTGAAAAGCACGCCATTAAGCGTTGGTCTGAGCCTTCATTTAACGAAAAAGCAATCTTATGCGGTGTATGCAAACACGAATTAACAATCAATGAATATATGATGGTAGAGCGTTGTCCAAATTGCCAATCTCGGTTTAACAATCGCTGCAAATATCACTATCATATTTATTTTGAAATATAAACAACATAGTCAAAACATTATAGGAAGTGGGACAGACACGATAAAGCACCACTTCTATATAATTCCTTTTTGAAATTCTCTATGTTTGGGCCCCGCCAACTTGCATTGTCTGTAGAAATTGGGAATCCAATTTCTTTATGTTTGGAGCCCACTGGTATTGAAATGAGCTTGTTACAAGAACATGTTCATTCAACCAACGACTGACAACAGAACATTTTAGAGTCTAGGACATTGATTAACGTCCCAGATTTCCTTTTTTAAAGAAAAGAGGGAAACAATGATTAAGACCTTTAACCATTGTTCCCCTCTTTTAAAATTATTTTACAACTTTATCAAGTTCCTCAATTTGTTTAATTGTAGTTGTAGTTGATCCAGCTGCAAAGTACCATAATTTAGGATCTAAATTATAAACTTTGTCTTCTTTAATTGCTTTAACATTTTTTAATACCGGATTATTTAATGCTTGTTTCGCAGTTGATTTACCACTTACCGCTTGACCTCTATCCATCGCTAAAATAACATCTGGATTTTCTTTATTAACATATTCGTTAGAAACATTTTGTCCATGATTGCTATTACTTACTTTTTTATCAACTGCATTAAATCCTAATGTATCGTAAACTAATCCACCAAAACGACCTTTAGGTCCAAATGTTGATAACTCACCTTCGTTAACTAGTAAATACATAACAGTTTTATTGAAGTTTTTCGTTTTATCTTTCATTGAAGCAATTTTATTATCTAAATCTTTATTTAACTCTTTAGCTTTGACTTCTTTGTCGTAGATTTTACCGATATTTTCAGTGTTTTGTTTCATTGAACCAATTAAGTTCTTTTCATCTGCACCAACATAAACAATTTTCGCTTTAGGTGCAGCTTTTTTGAATTCATCTAAATTCTTTTGATTAGCTGTACGTCCAGAGATAAAGATTACTTCGGGTTTCGTCGCAGCAATTTTATCAAAATTCACTTCTTTTAAATTACCAACGTTTGTATATTTATCATCTTTAAATGATTCTAAGAAATTCGGTAATGACTTACCGCCTTCCCCTTTAGGTAATGCTTTTACTTTGTCTGATAAGCCCATTTCTTTCATTACATCTAATGCGCCATAGTCTAACACAACTGCATTTTTAGGATTCTTTGGTACTTCAACAGTTTCTTTAACTTTTTTAGCGTCACTACCATCTTTTTTCTCGCCACGCATTTTATAGTTATTTTCAATTTTAACCGTTTCTTTTGAACCTTTAGTTTCTGATTTTGATTGTTCTTTATCAGAATTGTTACCGCATGCCGCTAATAAAAACATTACTGCTAATACTAAATATAAGACTGTTTTCTTCATAATATATTATTCTCCTCTTTTGGCTTAATCTGTGTGCTTGATGTGAAATATAAATAAATGCTTTACGTTTAACCCTTCTTTAATTGGCGCATCACCCCTTTAAAGTGTCTCCAAATTATCAATCCTTAAAATATAAACAAATCCTTTGATTTCTTATATGTTCAATTTGAATATCCATGTCATATAAATCACTTAAAACACTACTTTGAATGACATTATCTTTCAAATCTGATTTAACTAGTTGTCCGTTTTTCAATGCTACAATCTGATCTGAATAACAGGACGCAAAGTTAATATCATGTAATACAATGACAATCGCTTTATTCATTTTATGCGCTAACATTTTTAACGTTTGCATAATTTGAACAGCATGCTTCATATCTAAATTATTTAATGGTTCATCTAGCAAAATATATTCAGTATCTTGTGCTATTGTCATTGCAATATATGCACGCTGACGTTGTCCACCAGATAATGACTTAATATTACGATTTCTGATATCTTGTAGTTGCAACAAATCTAGCGCATCATTGACAATATCATGATCCTCTTTCGTCAAACGACCTTTAGAATAAGGGAATCGTCCAAAGTTTACCAACTGCTCTACCGTAATATTCATTTCAGTATGGTTTGTTTGTTTTAATATAGATATTTTTTTCGACAAGTCATTATTTTTATAATCAGACATGAGCCGTCCATCTATTTTCACTTCACCGTTATCAAAACGAATTAACCTACATATCGCTGAAAGTAAAGTACTCTTACCCGCACCATTAGGTCCAATTAAAGAAGTCAATTTACCTTTTTCGATATCTATGCTAATATCTTCCAATATCATTTGATTATTTATAGTTTTAGTTAAATTTCCAACTTGAATCATTGCGCATTTCTCCTTCTAACTAATAGATAAATGAAATAACTTCCACCAATCAAATCAATAAGTATACTCATTTCTGTCGTAGCTTCAAACACATTTTCAACTACCCATTGCGCACTAAATAAACTAATCCAACTCAAGCAAATTGTCGCAATTAAAATATACTTATGTTCATACGTCTTCATTAGTTCATGCGCTAAATTTACAGTTAATAAACCTAAAAATGTAATTGGTCCTACTAATGCAGTTGACACAGAAACTAAAACTGAGACTATTACAAGTAGAATTCGCGTTAATTTTTCATAAGATATCCCCAGATTAATTGCTTCAGCACGACCTAAAAGCAATACATCTAAATAAGGCAATAGTAAAATTGTAATGCCTAATAAGATTACTAAAAGCACTGCTGAGAAAGTCACTAAATTCGAATTAGAAGCATTAAAATTAGCAAACATACTACTTTGTATTGCTAAAAATGACTCAGGATCCATAATCAATTGAATAAAACCTGTAATACTTCTGAAAAATGTTCCTAAAAGGACACCAATAAGTAAGATGAAATAAATTGAAAAATGTCCAATTTTAAAGATACCTTGGAATAGGATTAGTGCGAATAACACCATCGTTATAAGTGTTAATATAAAGTTCAAATATACATTAGTAACCCATACCGATTGAATTCCAAATAAAAAGACTGGCAATACTTTGATAAATAAATAAACTGCATCTAAGCCCATTATTGATGGTGTCAATAGACGGTTATTTGTAATCGCTTGGAAAATCACCACTGAAGTTGCAATGGCAGCACCTACTAAAATAATTAATATGAACTTTCTTAAACGACTTGAAAATTGATATTCAAATATTTCAAAATCAATACCTACAAATAAGTACAGCATACTAATTAATATCGTTACTGCAATTAAAAGCATTATTTTTTTATTATTGTTGCGCATAATTTTTCCTACCTTTCATAAGCAAGATAAGGAAAATGATTGTTCCAAATACACCTATTGTTAAACCAATATTTATTTCATATGGATAAACAACAATTCTGCCAACTATATCAGAAAATAATACAAAGATGGCACCTAACATCATCGTATGAGGGATAGCATTTTTCAAATGATCACCTCGATAAATTGAAATAATATTTGGAATAACTAAACCTAAGAACGGTAATGTTCCAACAGTCACCACTACCAATGCTGTAATAGTTGCAGTAATAAACAATGCGATGTTAATTAATTTTTCGTAACTCAAACCTAAATTATTAGTAAAGTCTTTACCCATTCCTACAATCGTGAAATGATTAGCAAAAAGATATGTCAATGCTAAAAGAGGAATACTTAAATATAAAATTTCATAGCGTCCACTTGTGATAATGGCAAAGTTCCCGTTAAGCCAATTACCAATGCTTTGAACAGCATTCGTGCGCAATGAGATGAAGGTTGTGAAACTTGCAACAATCCCACCCATCATAATTCCTAGAAGCGGTACAAAAATGACATCTTTCACTTTTATAAAATCAATGATTTTAACAAATAAAAACGTACCGCAAATACTACAAATAACAGCAAATACTAGTTTTAATAAAATATGACCGGTTGGAAAGAACAATAAAGCAATTAAAATACCTAGTTTAGCCCATTCCATCGTTCCAGCTGTAGTCGGACTAACAAACTTATTTTGCATCATTTGTTGCATTATCAAGCCTGCTAAAGCCAACGAACTTCCAGCAATTAAAATACTCATCGTCCTTGGTATTCGGCTTGAGAATAAAATATTCCGCTGTGACTCAGTTAAATGTAGTAAATCTTTAATTGATAGTTCACTCACACCTATGAACAACGAAATAATTGTCAACAATATTAGTAATAGAAGCAAAATATTTCCCTTTAATAAATACTTCATTACAAATTTTTCTCCCTTTAAATTAATGATAATCATTATCATTGATAATATTTCTCATTAATAGTAGCGTTTTTTTACCCTAATTTCAATAGCCTTTCAAATAATTTAGTGTCAATTTTATTGATATTTGCAATTAAACTGAAATTTAATTTTTCAGAATGTGTATTTTGTTTACTTAAAGTAAAATAGAACACTTAAGATTTTGATGTCTGGGAATAGTGGGAATGATAAAAACTACTAATGATTAATTATGTAGTGGTTCTTAACATTAGCCTTAGCTAATGTGTACTTAAAAGGAATACCTGAGTGGAAGTGATAATTTCTAAAGGAAAAAGTTTTTCTCTATGTTGGGGTCCCGCCAACTTGCACGTTATTGTAAGCTGAGTTCCCGCCAGCTTCTGTGTTGGGGCCCCGCCATCTTGCACGTTATTGTAAGCTGACTTTCCGCCAGCTTCTGTTTTGGAGGCCCCGCCAACTACTGCCAATATAAATAACATTGTACATCTTAGAACATTGATTTCTGACTCAGTCTCATAATGAGTTAAATACACATAAAAAAAGACCTTCAACATGTAGGAGTCAAGACGAAACGAATCGCTATTTCCCTTTACATGTGAAGGTCTTTTAATTTAATTGTTATTTGTTGTCAAATACAAAGTCATCATCTTGTAATGCTTCTACGTTTAATGCTAATACATAACCATCACCTTTTACTGAGAAGAAGTCATGGTTTTTAGTTGTTGTATCTAAGGCATTCTCAATGATTGGGTTAAATTCACGTTCCTCAAAATAAGGTTCAAAGCCTAAGTTTGAAAGTGCTTTGTTTCCATTATATTTAACATAGTTTAGCACATCTTCAGTGATTCCAAGATCATCGTATAACATTTTTGTGTATGACTCTTCATTTAAATACAAGTCATTTAGCAATTTATACATTTCTTGGTCTGCTTTTTGTTTCTCACTTTCAGATAGTTCATTTCGTAAATGCTGTGCATCTAAACCGGTAAATACACCATGAATAGATTCATCTAAAAGAATTTTACGAATGATTTCACCTGATGTCGTCATTTTTCCTTGACCAGCTAGATATAGTGGATAATAGAAACCTGAGAAGAATAAGAATGTTTCTAAAAATACACTCGTAACTCTGGCCATATATTGGTCGTATATCGAAGCTTCTTTACCCCAAAGTTTGTGATAATTAGCAACAATTTTATCAGATTTATATTTTAAATGAGGTTCCTCTAAAACCCATTCATCTAATAAGTAGTTTGTTTCACTAGATGGTAATAGTGTTGTGAAAATATGTGAATAGCTTTTCGCGTGTATTTGCTCCATCATCGCCATAAATGAATAAACGGCTTTTTTCCTTAAGTCAGTCGTATGTAGCATAACTAAAGGCATGCCATCATCTGCTTGATGTGTATCTAAGCCTGTTAAACCAGCTAATGCTTTTTTAAATGTGTCTTGTTCAGCTTCAGATAAAGTCTTCCAACTTGCAATGTCTTTTGATACTTTAAATTCTGTTTCAACCCACATTTGAGATATATTTTGTCTCCAAAACATATTCGTCATATCTTCTTGTGTGTTCCAATTAACAGCTATCATGAATATAATTTCCTCCTGTAATGTTACTCAATAATTGACAAATACAGACATAGCAGTCTAATCATCTGCTAATTCAGACCAGATGATTAGCTGTTTGTCATTTTCAACATTTAATTGTTAGATAGAACAACTTGTACATTCTTCTACACTTAATAATTTATTTCTAGTATAGTAAAGTGATTTTAATCCTTTATAGTGCGCATATACATATAATCTTGCTAACTCACGTGTAGAAATTTCAGAATTAACATAAAGTATCGTTGAGATACCTTGGTCAATATGCGTTTGAATTGTCGCTATTAAATCGATTAATTTCATCTGATCAGTATTGAATGCTGATTTGTAGTACCACATTGTTTGTGGTGATAAGAATGGCATAGGGTAAAATGTTTCCGCATTACCATAAGTACGACGTTCAATTTGGTCAACGATTGGCATTACAGAACTTGTAGCGTTTTGAACATAAGAAATACTTTGTGTTGGAGCAATTGCTAATCTATATGCATGATATAAACCATATTGTTCAACATCTTGTTGTAGTTTCTTCCAATCCTCAGAAGTAGGAATAGCCATACCGTCGAATAATTCACGTACTTTTTCGAATTGAGGTTCAAATTCTTGAGTTGTATAGAACTCGAAATATTTACCATTAGCATAATCAGACTTTTCAAAGTCTTGATATTTGATACCACGCTCTTTAGCGATTTCCATTGAACGTTCGATTGAGTAGAAATTCATCATCATAAAGAAGATATTTGCAAAATCTTTTGCTTCTTCTGACTCATAACCAATTTTATTTTTTGCAAGGTAACCGTGTAAATTCATGACACCAAGACCAACTGAATGTAATTCACTGTTAGCTTTTCTAACTCCTGGTGCATTTTGAATATTCGCTACATCACTCACAACAGTTAATGCGTCCATACCAGAGTGAACTGAATCTCTGAATTTTCCGCTTTCCATCACATTAACAATATTTAATGAGCCCAAGTTACAAGAAATATCACGTTTAATTTCGTCTTCAATACCATAGTCATTAATAATTGAAGTTTCTTGTAGTTGGAAAATTTCCGTACATAAGTTACTCATTTTAATTTGTCCAATGTTTGAATTCGGATGCACTCTGTTAGCATTATCTTTAAACATTAAATATGGATAACCTGATTGTAATTGTGTTTGCGCAATTAAATTCAACATTTCACGAGCATTCTTTTTCTTTTTCTCAACATTTGGGTTTGCAACCATGTCATCATAATATTTTTCTAAATCGATATCGTCTAATGTCACACCATATTCTTCTTTAACTGTATGAGGTGCAAACATATAAAAGTCCTTACCTTCTTTAGCTAAATCGAAGAATTTAGATGGAACAATTAAACCAGTTGATATTGTAGATAAACGTAAATCTTCATCCGCATTTACTTTTTTAGTATCTAAAAATTCTTCTACATCATAATGGAAGATATTTAAGTACACTGCACCAGCACCAGGGCGTTGACCAAGTTGATCTGCATAGCTAAAGCCACCTTCAAGTGACTTAGCAATAGGTAAAACGCCTTTCGCTACGCCTTTAATTCCTTTAATTGCTTCACCACGTGCACGCAATTTAGATAAGTTAATTGCAACGCCGCCCCCAATTTTACTTAATTGTTTTGCAGTTGAATCAATAAAGTTAATTGAATTTAAGCTGTCATCCACTTCTAATAAGAAACATGACACTAGCTCACCACGACGCGCACGGCCTGCGTTTAAAAATGTTGGTGTCGCTGGTTGATATCTTTGTTCAACCATAGCAGAAATAAATTGTTTAGCTTGTGCTTTATTACCATTTGCTAGGTATAAAGCAACAATGGCAACGTGTTGATTATAGTCTTCTAAGTATTGACTTTTATCATTTGTTTTCAAAGCGTAATCTTTGAAAAATTTACTAGCTGACATATAACTTGCAAAATTAAACGGGATTGATTTTGCATAATCAGTGATTTCAATTAGATCCGCTTCACTATAAATATCAAACACATTGAAATAAAAATCGTTGTCTACTAAATAACGTAAACGTTCGATTTCAGTATCGAAGAAGATTGTTTTGTCTTTTACTTCTTCTAAATAAGCTACTAAAGCTTCTTGGTCTTTTTCTAAACTAAAGAATCCATCTTCTCTTCGTTTAGTGACCTCATTATTTAATTCAATATGATTGTACTTTTTCTCTTCCATGGTTTTCATTAAAATTACCCACCTTGTTCTTAAATTCAATAACGTCTTTGTTTTTTCCATGTAACTCAAACTTCATTAATAAAGGGACATTATACTCTTCTGATATCGTGCGACCCGCTTTTGCGAAATTTAGTCCCCAATTTCGATTACCGCTAGCTGCCACACCTCTGATGTATTGATGATTAACTTCTAAAAAAGATTGAACGGGTTCTGGTACTTCTCCAAATCCAATAGTGCCAGTAACGATAATAAACGGTTCATTAACTGGTTCCATACAATTTTCTGCTGTAATCTCAAGTGTATTTTCAAGTTCTGTTCTCTTAATAAAACGACGGACATTTCCAGTAAATGAAAAATATATTATTTTCATTGGATCACCTTCTTTCTTCAACCCTTTTAAATAAAGTAGTCATTACAATTAAAAAATGCTTTAACAACATGGTTACTATGGTTATCTCAGCATTGTATTAACTATAATGAAGCTACTTATTTTCTCAAATGTAAACCAATTGCATAGATTTATATTTGAGAAAATAGTAGCTTATATGGGTTGAATATATAAAAATCACTATATGTAGTGTTTACATCATTGGATATCTTCCATTTGCTCAGTACATTTTCTAAAAATATGACTATTAATTGATAATAACTATTAAATTTCTGTGTTAAATTACTTTTAAATGTAATTTCTTCATAAATAAAGCATTTGCATACAAAACACAAGATATTGTGTCTTTTTCGTTTCACCAACACTATATTATGTGTTTCATTATACATAAGACACACTATGATTTAAAGTGCCATTTTCTAATCGAATGTTCGTAAAACGTTCCAACTAGGCACCAATACTAAATTAGAAAAACTTGAACAAATTTTAAAAATTTTTTTAGTAGATATCACTTGATTTTTTTAAATCTGTGTCAATCTCAATTGTATCAACAGAAATCAAGAAAAAGCTTATTAGCTTGATACTGAATTGATATTTGTTTTATGTAATAACACAAACATTCATAAAAGTGTAATGCCCTATTATTCCGACAAATAAACACAGAACGTTTGTTCGGTACAGTCTATTATAGTCTTTTTATAGTAAATTTCAACTATTTATGCACAACATGTTGTTTTATGCTAATATAAATACGTTAATTTTATATAAAAGAGGCGATAAAATTGAATCCTAAAGTAAAAGGTATCATTGCCATTTTAATTTCGGCTATTGGTTTCAGTTTTATGTCAGTGTTTTTCAGACTTGCAGGTGACCTTCCTGTTTTTCAAAAATCATTAGCACGAAACTTAGTAGCAATGTTTATTCCATTATTTTTTATATATAAATACCATCAGCCAATGTTTGGCAGACTTTCAAGTCAACCCTTATTAATAACACGATCAACACTTGGACTTATTGGTGTATTGTTAAATATTTATGCCATTGATCATATGGTACTTAGTGATGCCGATTCATTAATGAAACTCAATCCTTTCTGGACGATTTTATTAAGCATTTTTTTCTTACATGAAAAGGTAAGGAAGTATCAAATAACAGCAATGATAATTGCTATTTTAGGTATGCTTTTAATAGTGAAACCTGAATTTTCATCATCTATGATTCCATCATTAGCTGGCTTATTCTCAGGTATTTTTGCAGCATCAGCATATACATGTGTTCGAGCACTTAGTACAAGAGAAGCACCGTATACTATAGTATTTTACTTCTCCTTATTTTCTGTCATCGTTTTAATACCTTTCACTGCATATACCTATGAACCAATGAGTCAGATGCAAATACTTTATCTATTAGGGGCTGGCTTAGCTGCCGCTGTGGGTCAAATTGGTGTTACATTAGCATATAGTTTTGCAGCAGCAAAAGATATTTCTATTTTCACGTATGCATCTATAATTTTCACAGCAATACTTGGATTTATTCTATTCGGAGAATCTCCAGATTTCTATGCAACATTAGGTTACGTCGTTATTATCGGTGCAAGTTATTACATGTTTGAAAAAGCACGCTGAGACGCCAAAATAATAAAAAAATAAATTTAAAGGAGCGCTTTATATGGCACATGGCCGTCAACAAGATGAATTACAAGATATAACTTTATTAGGAAATCAAGACAATACTTACAATTTTGACTACCGTCCTGATGTATTAGAATCGTTTGATAATAAGCATCAAGGTCGTGACTATTTCGTAAAATTCAACTGTCCAGAATTTACATCATTATGTCCGATTACTGGGCAACCAGATTTTGCAACTATCTATATTTCATATATTCCAAATGTTAAAATGGTCGAATCAAAATCTTTGAAATTATACTTATTTAGTTTCAGAAATCACGGTGATTTCCACGAAGATTGTATGAATATTATTATGAATGATTTGATAGAGCTTATGGACCCACATTATATTGAAGTCTGGGGCAAGTTCACACCACGTGGTGGAATTTCTATTGATCCTTATACAAACTATGGACGTCCAAATTCTAAATATGAAAAAATGGCTGAGCATCGTTTGATGAATCATGATTTATATCCCGAAAAAATAGATAATCGTTAAATGTATCATTTAATAAACACACCAATAAGTTGATTTTCCTAACTTATTGGTGTGTTTTTCATTTAGCATACATAATAGGTTACATTAAAATAACATTTTATACCAAAGTACACCAAAAGAATATTAGTACACGAATTAAACAACATTTTTATAGAAACCTATTGCACTTTAACGTCAATAAGTATATTTTTATATTATCTCTAATTAATTGTGCGCGCTTAATAACAGAATATTCTCAATATTTTTATTTTTTTGTGATTTGTGGAATATTTAGTTGATAAGGCACAATCAAATTTACTTAAACTATTGTATTAGGGGAAGAAAGGATGGGATGTATAAATGACACAACAAAACTCCCATGGAAATCAAATTCAAGACATACCTCAAACAGGATTTTTCGGGCATCCTCGAGGACTAGGCGTACTCTTCTTTGTAGAGTTCTGGGAAAGGTTTAGTTATTATGGCATGCGTGCCCTACTCATTTTCTACATGTACTTTGCCGTAACAGATAATGGCCTTGGAATTGATAAAACAACAGCTATGTCAATTATGTCAGTTTATGGTTCATTAATCTATATGACATCAATACCAGGCGGATGGATTGCTGACAGAATTACGGGCACTAGAGGCGCTACTTTATTAGGTGCCGTATTTATTATTATCGGACATATTTGTTTAAGCTTACCATTTGCATTAATCGGCTTATTCACATCAATGTTCTTCATCATTATTGGTTCAGGTTTAATGAAGCCAAACATTTCAAATATAGTTGGCCGTTTATATCCTGAAAATGATAGACGTATGGATGCAGGTTTTGTTATTTTCTATATGTCAGTTAATATGGGTGCATTATTATCACCTATTATTTTGCAACACTTTGTTAATGTTAAAAACTTCCACGGCGGATTCTTGATTGCAGCAGTTGGTATGGCATTAGGTTTAGTATGGTATGTACTTTTCAACCGCAAAAACTTAGGTAGCGTTGGTATGAAACCTACTAACCCATTGACACCAGCTGAAAAGAAAAAGTATGGTCTTATTATCGGAAGTGTTGTTTTAGCAATTGTATTAATTATCGTTATTGGTGCATTAACTAACTCATTATCATTTAACTTAGTTAGTAATACTGTTTTAGTATTAGGTATTGCATTACCAATCATTTACTTCACTTTAATTATTAGAAGTAAAGATGTCACTGATACTGAACGTTCTCGTGTTAAAGCATTTATTCCATTATTTATTCTTGGAATGGTGTTCTGGGCTATTCAAGAACAAGGGTCTAATGTATTAAACATTTATGGAATTGAACATTCAGATATGAAATTAAACTTATTTGGTTGGAAAACAAACTTTGGTGAAGCGATCTTCCAATCAATTAACCCATTATTTATTTTATTATTAGCTCCAATTATTTCACTTTTATGGCAAAAGCTTGGAACTAAACAACCTAGCCTGCCAGTAAAATTTGCAATTGGTACGTTCTTAGCAGGTGCGTCATACATACTAATTGGTATTGTAGGTTATGCATCAGGTTCATCAAACTTCTCAGTTAACTGGGTTATTTTATCTTACATTATTTGTGTTATCGGTGAGCTTTGCTTATCACCAACGGGTAATAGTGCTGCTGTTAAGTTAGCACCTAAAGCATTTAATGCCCAAATGATGAGTATTTGGTACTTAACTAACGCTTCTGCACAAGCAATCAATGGTACTTTAGTTAAGTTAATAGAACCACTAGGTCAAACAAATTACTTTATTTTCCTAGGTGTTGTTGCAATTATTGTTACAACAATTGTATTAGCATTCTCACCTTTAATCATCAAAGCGATGAAAGGTATACGTTAATATTGTTGGCCTAATTCAAAAAACAGTAAGCCATTTAAATGGCTTACTGTTTTTTTATAGGTTTCTATTAACTAAATTCAAGATATCAGTATAAATAAAAGCTTAATATGTTCGTTATAGACAACTAAACAATCTAATTAGTAATTATATTTTCACATTCTACTATAGACATCAATGTCAGTTATTACCATTTTCTCTATTTAAAAACATATTTTTGGTATTAACAATTAAAAGTGGGTATATATATTTAATGAACCAATTTTTAGAAAGTAGGCTAAACTATGGAAAATAAATATACACATGGTGTCCTCTTTTACCATGAACACAGTGGATTAAAAAATATTAATCAAGGTATTGGGGAAGTTACAACAGCATTAAGTTCAATCTGTAAGCATCTTTCTATTCAATTGAGTGAAAACGAAGGTGACATTATTAAATATTGCCAAGAAATCAAAACTAAAAACTATGCAAAAGATGTAGATATATTATTTATTCTTGGCGGTGATGGCACGGTTAACGAACTTATAAATGGTGTTATGACACATGACCTTCAACTCCCTATTGGAATTTTACCAGGCGGTACTTTTAATGATTTTACAAAGACGCTAAATATAGCACCTAATCATAAACAAGCTAGTGAACAAATGATTTCTGCACAAGTTGGTACATACGATGTAATTAAAATAAATAATCAATATGCACTCAACTTTGTTGGCTTAGGTCTAATTGTTCAAAACGCTGAAAACGTACAAGATGGTTCAAAAGATATATTTGGTAAATTGAGTTATATTGGATCAACTGTCAAAACACTGCTAAATCCAACACAATTTAATTATCAATTAACAATTGATGATAAGACATATTCTGGCGAAACGACCATGATACTATCAGCAAATGGTCCATTCATTGGTGGTAGTCGTATACCATTGACTGATTTGTCTCCTCAAGATGGTGAACTGAACACTTTCATTTTTAATGAACAAAGTTTCAGTATTTTAAATGATATTTTTAAAAAGCGTGATAGCATGAATTGGAATGAAATTACTCAAGGTATTGAGCATATACCTGGTAAAAAGATTTCACTTACAACAGATCCAGCAATGAAAGTTGATATTGATGGCGAAATTTCATTAGAAACACCTATTGATATTGAGGTTATACCAAATGCCATTCAGTTACTTACTGTCAATGATTTGTAAGCATCCGGAATGATCTTAACGGGATATTATATTAGGTTTAAAGTGTAATCATAAGATTCAACGTACATTATATTCACTGTTATTAGCTTTAAGCTATTACCCTGTTTCAAAAACAGACATATAATTTTGGCGCATGCCACTAAAATGATTGGTATTGTATTTTAAATCATAGTGGTTTATGCGTCTTTTTCAAATTCTATAAAAAATCGGATGACGTGTAATCTGACATAGATTAACACATTCATCCGATTTATAATAATGAGATAGACTTACATTTATTGAGAGTGAGACGGAAATGATAAAGAACGACTAATGGTTGATTATGTAGCGATTCTTTATCATTAGTCACAGCTAATGTGTACTTAAAAATAGGATTTCATGAGTTACACTCATGCATAAGAAATACTAATTTCTAAAGAAAAAGTATTTCTTTATGTTGGGGGCCCGCCCCAACTTGCATTGTCTGTAGAAATTGGCATTCCAATTTCTCTATGTTGGGGCCCCGCCAACTTGCACATTATTGTAAGCTGACTTTTCGTCAGCTTCTTTGTTGGGGCCCCACCCCAACTCGCATTGTTTGTAGAATTTCTTTTCGAAATTCTCTTTTTTGGGGCCCCAGTATATGCATTTTATTTGCTACATGAAAGGCTTCGAGTGACATATTTTTATTTCTCAATATTATCTAAAAATACTGTTCTACATCTTTCCAGCTATTTACGCGTTCAAATCGATCATCATTAATATTATGCACTGCTGTAAACATAATCGGTGTACCAGTAAAAATTTCAAGCTGTCTAGGATTGTCATCTATTAAATAATCAGCTTTAACGATGTTTTTTCTACCACAAAAAACAAAATGCTGAGGATCTAAAAATGGAAAGAACTCTAGTAACCATTCATATTTATCACTAAATGATGTTGGTACATCCATTGCTGCTGTAGCAATATATACATCATAATGTTCAGTTAATTTTTTCACAACTTCTTGTGCATGCGGCATCACTTTAAGATGTCTGAAGAAGCCTGGTTCTCTCAATACTTCTGTAATTAATCCATCATGTTCAGGAATAACATGTTTAAGTTTTTGACCATTCAAAGCTTCCATTTTAATACCTAAATCCGCTCTAAAATTGACAGCATCAATGATTTCTCCTAATGTATCTGCCAATACTTCATCCATATCAATCGCGATTGATTTACGGGTCATTTTAATCTTCTCCTCAAAATATCAGTATTGATTCAGTATAGCAAAAAAGCAATTGATACAAAACAATATCATCTATTGTTGCTTTTTACACTGAATACTCTCACCTCATAATTCACACTGCATTGAGCTTGAGACATAAATCAATGTTCAATGCTCTACAAAGTTATATTGGCAGTAGTTGACTGAACGAAAATGCGCTTGTAACAAGCTTTTTTCAATTCTAGTCAACCTTGCCGGGGTGGGACGACGAAATAAATTTTGAGAAAATATCATTTCTGTCCCACTCCCCACTTACTATTCGTATTTAAAGTTTGATAAAACTTCTAACATTTTATCATTTTGTTCTTTAAAACCAATTGTAATTCTAACACCAGTTGGAAATGGTCGCGTAATACACCCTACATTTAAAAGTGCTTCATAAAGTTCATTTACCCGCTTTGTTTTTACAAATATAAAATTCGTTTGACTTGGTAAGAAATGCTTACTTTGAGGTAATTGATAAAATCTTTCGCGTTCAACACTATTTTTATGTGTTACCTCTTTTAAATATTGTTGATCTTCAAGTGCTGCAACTGCTGCGTATTCAGATATACGTGTCACATTAAATGGTGGTCTAATGATGTTCCATTTTTCAATCGCATGTTCGCTTGCTACCACATATCCTACACGTAAACCCGCTAATCCATACGCCTTTGAAAATGTACGTAATAAGAATGCATTGTCATATTTTTGTTGCAAAGCAAGTGTATCCGGGTAGTCCTCTGCTGTCACAAATTCAAAATAAGCTTCATCTATAATTACTGGTACATGTGGAGGTACTTGAGATAAAAACGAATCTAAGCTCTCATGATTAAAATATGTACCTGTAGGATTATTTGGATTACATAACCATACCAATGACGTATCTTCATTAACTTCTTTTAAAATACCTTCTAAATCGAAGCCACCATCTTTTAAAGGTACCTGTATCACATTAGCTGATTCAACAATCGCATTGTGATAATATTGACCGAATGTCGCTTCACTTGTAACAATAGTATCCCCTGGCGTTAATACTGCTCTAGAAATCATTAATATAACTTCATCTAATCCCGCACCAAATAAAATGCGTGATTGATCTACATTTAAATGTTTACTAATCGCCGCTTTTAATGTCGGTGATCCTGTTTCAGGATAATAATATAACTCATCTAAGTGTGCTGATATCGCTTCTTTAACTTTAGGCGATGGTCCATACAAATTTTCATTTGATGCAAGTTTATATAAATCTCCTTCAATGCCATACTTTTCTTTCAATGCCCTTGGAGATAAACCAGGCTGATATGCTGATAGTTGATTAAGTTGTTCTTTCATAATAAAAACAACCTCCTTAGAATTAACTGAAATTTTAAAAAACTTATATTCATTATATCGCTCTATGTTTCTAAAATGCAATGCTACTATTTTCACATCATAATAACTTACATTGTGTTTAACATGTCATATTTTTTAATCATTATTGCATGTTTAAATTGAACATAATTATAGATTTAAATATAACAACGCCACATAAGATATAATGGCGTGCCCCTCATCTTATGTGGCGTTGGTCGTTATTTGATTAACCCTTTTGCTTTTAAATAATCTTTCGCAACTGTATATGGGTCTTCATTTTTAACTGTTACTTTATAGTTCATCATTTGCATATCTTCATCAGATATTTTGTTTTCTAGTTTGTTTAACGGTTTCTTAATTTCTGGATGTTTCTTTAAAAAGCTTTCTTTAAATAATGGTGCTCCTTGATATGGTGGAAATACGTGCTTATCATCTTTTAACACAACCATATCATATTGTTTTAATTCAGCGTCAGTTGAATATGCATCTATTAAATTAATATTACCTTTATTGATCGCTTGATATCTCAACTTAGGTTCCATTGTACGTATGTTATCTAAATTTAAATTATAAGCCTTTTGAACAGCTTTGTAACCATCTGGACGATCATTAAATTCCAATGTAAATCCTGGTTTAAGTTGATCTTTAACCTTATTTAAATCACCAATTGTACGTATATTATGTTGTTTAGCAAAATCACGTTTTACAGCTAAAGCATACGTATTGTTATACTTCATTGGTTTTAACATAGTCATTTGATATTTCTTTTCAAGACTTTGCTTAGCTTGTTTATAAACTTTTTTCTCTTCTTTTGACTTCAATGGTTCTTTTGTTAATTCACCTAAAACTGTTCCAGTAAACTCTAAATACCCATCTATATCGTCAGATTTTAAAGCATTAAATAAAAATGCTGTTTTGCCCATACCATCTTTCACTTCTACAGTATTTTTGGTCTCTTCTTCTATTAAAATTTTATACATATTTGTAATAATCGAAGGCTCGGAGCCAAGCTTTCCAGCTAACGTAATTTTATCACCTTTTTGTGCAAACATAGGAATAGCAATGGCCAGTATAATAATCATCACTATAACACCTAACGTTATCAATAACTTTTTATAAGATAATTTAGCCATAAATCTTAAAATTAAATCAAATATAATTGCCAATAAGGCTGCTGGAATAGCACCTAATAATATCAATGATGCATTGTTACGGTCTATACCTAATAAAATTAAATCTCCTAGTCCGCCTGCACCAATTAATGCTGCTAGTGTTGCTGTACCTATAATTAATACCATAGCCGTTCTTACACCAGCCATTATAACAGGCATTGCAATTGGAAGTTCAACTTTAGTTAAACGTCTAAATGGCTTCATTCCTATACCTTTAGCCGCTTCAATGAGTGATGGATCAACTTCTTTAATTCCAGTATACGTATTCCTTAAAATTGGTAACAACGCATACACTACAAGTGCGATAATTGCTGGCACACGACCGATACCAAATAAAGGAATCATTAAACCTAATAATGCCAACGATGGTATGGTTTGAAGAATTGCCGCAATATTCATTACGATTTCAGATATCGTTTTAGTCTTCGTCAATAAAATACCTAATGGTACCGCAATAGCAGTTGCAATCAATAATGCGATAAATGATATTTGAATATGTTCTATCATTGTCGAAAATAGTTGCCCCTTACGTTCACTCAATATGTCGAAAAAGTTAGTCATGTTGAGCTACCTCCTTTTTCTGGGACAAATATTTGAAGATATCTTTCCTATCAATAACATATTGACCTACGCTATCTTCTTGCATGACAATGACACGCTCGCTCTCTGATAAATGTTGATACAATACTTCAATTTGTTGATTGTCATAAACAATTGGATAAGCGCTCATAGATGTAACCTCATCGATTGGTTTCATAATATCCAAGTCACGGATAATTGCGTTCTCTTCAACACATGGCGCATCATCTTCTAAATGACTACCCATAAATTGTTTAACAAATTCACTTTGAGGATTATTTTTAAATCCTTCTGGTGTGTCAATTTGTTCAATATGACCTTCATTCAAAAGACAAATCTTATCACCAAGTTTCATCGCCTCTTGAATATCATGTGTAACAAATATGATTGTCTTCTTAATTTTAGTTTGTAATTCAATTAAATCATCTTGAAGTTTTTCTCGGCTGATTGGGTCTAATGCACTAAACGGTTCATCCATTAAAATAACTGGTGGATCAGCTGCTAACGCACGTATAACTCCTACACGTTGTCGTTGTCCCCCTGACAATTCATCAGGTTTTCTGTTTTTATATTTTTCAGGTTCTAATCCAACCATTTCAAGTAATTCATCTACTCTTTTATCTATATCTTTTTCTTTCCACTTTTTCATTTGTGGCACTTGTGCAATATTTTCTTTGATTGTCATATGTGGGAATAATGCAATCTGCTGCAATACGTATCCAATATCCCAACGCATTTCATATACTGGATAATCACTTATTGGTTTATCTTTAAAATAAATATAACCTTCACTTAAGTGAATGAGTCGATTAATCATTTTTAATGTCGTAGTTTTTCCACAACCTGAAGGTCCAATTAGTACAAAAAATTCACCCTCATTAATATCGAAACTAATGTTATCGACAGCAACATGTTTGCCATAACGCTTAGTTACATTTTTAAACTTAATCACTTTGCCACCTCTTTTTTTCTCATAGCATAAAACCGAGATTATATGTATGTATTCCCTATTTAACCACGTTTATTACAATTTTCAAATTTAAATGATTTATCCTTGAACTTTTTTAACAAAATAATGAATAATAGGTAATCTCCAGTTAAGAAATAGTGTTATTTTACCTTGAATTCAAAAAAACACCCAGTAAAACAAGGAATGCTTACTAGGTGCCTTCACTATACTTTAGCTTTATAATTTTGAATCGTTTCTAAAAATGCTGGACAATAATGTTTTAATTTGTAACTACCTACGCCATCAATATTAATCATATCTTGTTTCGAAGCAGGCTTACGTTTAGCAAATTCCTCCAACGTGTAATCAGAAAATATACTTACAGGTGCTATCGTTAATTTGTCACTTAACTTTTTACGAACTTCTACCAACTGACTGAATAGTACTCGGTCAACCCCTTCAACCGTATTTATAAATACTTTTTCAGTCGCTTTTTGCTTAAATGGTGTTGTGAATACTTCTACTTCATTACTGAGTAATTTTTTAATTGAAGTATCACACATTAATATTTCATCATTTTCATTTAAGAACCCTTTGAATCTTAATTCATCTATTAAGTGACTTAATTCTGATGTTGTGTATCCTTTCATTAAACCATGGGTTGAAATTTGATCATAACCTTTATACTTAATATAATCTGTTGACTCTCCTCTTAGCACTTGAATGATAACACTATAACTCTCTTGTTGTTTCATACGAGCGATGCAACTAATAATCATCTTAGCTTCTTGTGTCATATTATATGATTTATCTTGTTGAACACAATTACTACATTGTTCACATTCTTCTAATTTTTCATTCGGTTCAAAATAATGGACAATTGTTGCTTCTAAACATTTTTTTGTTTTTGTATATTGAATCATTTTAGTTAACTTTTCGCCCATTTTATCTTTATAGTCATCATCAGCTTGAGAGACTGTTATAAAATACTCGTGTAAATTGATATCGCGTTCGCTAAATAACAAAATACATTCACTTTTCAACCCATCACGACCTGCACGACCCGCTTCTTGATAATAAGATTCTAAATCTCCAGGCATATTATAATGAATAACAAAACGTACATTGGATTTATCAATACCCATACCAAAAGCATTTGTAGCAACGACTACTTTAACACGATCAAATAAGAAATCATTCTGCGCTTCTTCTCTTTCTTTATTGCTCAAACCTGCATGATATATAACACTTTCAATTTTCTGGCTTTCTAAGGCTTCTTGAAGCTCTTCAACTTGCTTACGTGTAGAACAATAAATAATACCTGCATCTTCATCGTGTGTTTTAATATAATCCAATATAAATTTTTGACGTTGATAAGTAGGATTTACTTTAAAAATTAAGTTTCTACGCTTAGTACTCGTTTTTATTTGATCAGTTTGAGCGATATTTAACTTTTCTCTAATATCTTGCTGTACTTCAACCGTGGCAGTTGCTGTCAACGCTATTATTGTAAAATCTTGAGGTAACGTAAATACTTTAGAAATGACGTTTTGATAACTCGGTCTGAAATCATGCCCCCATTTAGATATACAATGCGCTTCATCAAACGCGACTAAGTGAATCTTTATACGCTGAAGCATATTTAAAAAATATCGGTTTTCAAATCGTTCTGGTGCAACATACAAAAATTGAATTTCTCCATTTGATAATGCTTTTTCAATACGTTGTTGCTCTTTTTGAGTCAAACTACTATTTAAAAAAGCAGCTTGAATTCCCATCGCTTTTAATTGATCCACTTGATCTTTCATTAATGATATTAGTGGACTTATTACAATTGTTGTACCACCTAACAATAAACCTGGTACTTGATAGCATATAGACTTACCTCCACCAGTTGGTAAGACACCAAGCACATTACGATGGTCTAGTACTTTGCTAATAATTTCTTCTTGTCCTGGTCGAAACGTTTCATACCCAAAGTAATGCGATAATGTTTGTTGCATCATAAATTGACCCCTTATTGTTGTTCTTTAATTTCTTCTAACTCACTCCATCTTGTGATGTCTAAATCATATTGAATTTCAAGTTGTTCTTTTTCTTCGTTTAATTCTTTAATTTTCCCATAATCTGCACTTGCCTCAATCATGAGCACATCAATTTCTTCTATTCTTACTTCCGCTTGTTCTATGCGTTTCATCAATTGTTCATATTCTAATTTTTCTTTATATGATAACCCATTTTTCTTACGTACAGTTGTAGAAGATTTAGATTGTTGCTTCAATGTAGATTTATTTTTATCTAATGATTTTTTATAATTTTCATAATCTTCAAAAGTTCCTATAATCTTTTCCATCTGACCATCATGAATAAACCAATATGACTGTGCAACTTTATTTAAGAAGTAACGATCATGGCTTACGGTAATCACTGTACCACCGAAAGTATGAATATAATCTTCAAGTATTGTTAAAGTCTCAGTATCTAAATCATTTGTCGGTTCATCTAACAACAGAACATTTGGCTGGTGTACGAGTAAACGTAATAAATACAAACGCTTTTGCTCTCCACCAGATAATTTATAAACTTTTTTACCATGAGTGGCACTTGGAAATAAAAATCGTTCAAGAAGTTGTGTAATAGATACCGAGGTTCCATCTTTTTCTTTTGCGATCTCACTTTCTTCTCTTAAATAATCAATCATACGAATATCTCTATCCAGGGTCTCATCTGTTTGCTTAAAATAAGCTACTTTAACCGTCTGCCCAGTCTTCAATTTACCTTCGAATTGTTGGTCTTCTCCACTCAAAATATTTAAGAGTGTTGTTTTACCAGCTCCATTTGGCCCAACAACACCAATACGCTCACCTTTTTGAATAATTTCCGTCAGATGTTCAAATAATACTTTATCATTAATAGCCTTTGATAAGTCTTCTAATTCAAACACTTGCTTACCTAATCTTGAATAAGCAAGATTCAATTCACCTTTATCGTCTTTATATTGCTGGTTAACTTCATTTTCTAGGTCATTAAATCGATTAATTCTAGCTTGTTGCTTTGTAGTACGAGCCTTAGCTCCAGCCCTCATCCAAGCAAGTTCTTCCTTATATAAAGCTCGTTGTTTTTGTTGTTGCTTTTGAAGTGTTACTTCTCTTTCAGCGCGCATTTCAATATAAGATTCATAGTTACCAGGATATGACGCTAACTTACCTCTGTTTAGTTCAATAATTCTAGTGGAAACTTCATTTAAAAAATATCGATCATGGGTTACGAATAAAACTGTATGAGGATATTGCTTCACATAGTTGATCAACCAGCTGATTGATTCGAAGTCTAAATGGTTCGTAGGTTCATCTAATAACAATAAATCTGGTTGTTCTATTAATGTTTTAGCAAGTACAACACGTTTTTGTTGTCCGCCGGATAATTCTTTAATGTATTTAGTGGTATCATGTATACCTAGTTTTGAGAGAATTGTTTTAATTTCAGCGTTATAGTCCCAAGCATCATGTTGATCCATAGCATCTTGCGCATCCATCATTCGCTTGAACAATTTATCACTTTGGTCATCCGCATAAGCTTGTACTGCCTGCTCATATTGCTTGATGATACGTAAAGTTGTTGTATCAGAACTTAATACTGCATCGAAAACTGTCATATCTTCATTAAGGTCCTGTTTCTGAGACGAATATCGAATTCGATATTGATTTGGATGCATAACATTGGCTGTAAAATCATCATCAATACCACCAATTACTTTTAACAACGTACTTTTCCCTGTACCATTTATGCCTACCAAACCTATTTTTTCACCTTCTGAAATTGATAAATCTAGGTTATCGAATATAGTCTTATCGGCATAAGATTTATTTAAATGTTCAATTTTATATGCTTCCATACCCATCTTCCTTCTTCTGTTGAAATCTCTACGTACTTAAATCAGTTCTATACATTATACACCTTTTTGAAATCAAAAGAAATCGATACCGTTAAGTGTCATAATTTAATATATTGTTGCTTCAACTATAAATAAATATTGATAAGGCTTTGATGACTATGCTAATGATCTTTATAATATACCTTTTTATCAACACATATAATGTAAAACATAATATAAAAGAACATAATAAAAACCCGGATTGATATTTTATCAATCCGAGTTCGTGTTTAGATATTATTTTTTAGAGTTTGCTTTAGGTCCTGTTTCATATTTATACTTCGAAGGATTTACCTTTTTGAAGTCTGGATTTTTGTAGAATCTAAACAAATCACCATTAAGCACATTGTCACTCATTTCGAGATCCTTTTCAACTTGCTTTTTATTCTTTTCGAAATCAGCTGGTTGAGTAGTTATGAGTTCATTATTTTTATTAGAATAAATCTTACCATTAACATATTTATAATCTTTTGTTATAAAGTCACCATTTCTGAATGGAACTACTTGATTATGACCTTTAGAGAATAAATCAGTACCGAACATTAAATAGTTCTTCGTATCTATACCAGCCAAATGTAAAATTGTTGGCATTACATCGACTTGACCAGCATATTCATTATTGATACCACCAGATTTACCAGGGATTTTAATCCAGAAACCAGTTCTGTTTAAATCTGTAAATTTAGCCGGTGTGATTTTTTCACCTAATAGTTTTTCCATGGCATTGTTATGGTTTTCAGAGATACCATAGTGGTCACCATAAATCATAATCACTGAATTGTCATATAATCCTTTTTTCTTCAAGTCATTAATATATTCTTCTAATGCTTCGTCTAAATAACGCGCTGTTTGAATATAACCATCAACTGTTGCATCACCTGTGTTTGACTTCTCAATAGTTGCATCCTTTTCATCTAATGTGAATGGATAGTGGTTAGTCAATGTAATTAAATGAGAATAGAATGGTGATTTCATCTTAGCTTGATAATTAGCAGAATCTTTAAAGAAAATTTTGTCTTTCAAGCCTAAGTTTACAACGTTTTTATCTGACATGTCATAGTATGTTGCATCATAGAATTTATCGATACCAAAGTGTTTATATACTTGGTCTCTGTTCCAGAATGTTTTATAGTCACCGTGCATGACATCAGATTTGTAGCCTTGCTTTTGATCTAAAATTGCTGGTAATGACTGATACGTATTATCTCCTTTTAATGAAAAGGCAGAACCTTGCGGTAAACCGTATAAACTGTTATCCATTGTAAATTCAGAGTCAGATGTTTTACCTTGACCTGTTTGATGGAAAAAGTTAGGGAAGTATGTGAATTGCTGTTTCCCACTTGATAATTTGTTTAAAAACGGTGTTACTTCTTTACCATTAACCTTTTTATTAATTAAGAACGTTTGGAAACTTTCTAAATGAATCTTAATAATATTTTTCTTCTTTGCCACCCCATAATATTCTGGGTTAGGCTCTGTTTGACGTTGTTTCGTGTAATTTAATACTTTTGTTAAGTCATCTTCAGATGCTAACGCTTTTTGCTGATTATTTTCGATAGTTTTAACACCATCGTATACTGTAAAGTTATACGGTCCTAAATATTTCACTAAATATTTATGGTCAAATGTACGTGTTAATAATTCTGGTCTATCAGTTTCAGCAAAAGCTAAGTTTAAAAAGAATAATGCTACTGAAGCCGCCATTACGACAGGAACAAATTTCTTACTAAATGCTTTTGTGTCTAACCATTTTGTTTTAAATATTAAAATGAATAAGTAAACTAACGTATCAATGAAATAAACAAAGTCATACCATTTGAATGATGCACTAACCGCACCACCCATAGATTCTACGTTACCTACTTGGTTTAAAGTACTAAACGTTAAAAAATCCGAGAAGAATCTAAAGTACACAACATTGGCATATAATAGGAACGTCAATAAGAAGCCGCCTATGAACATGAACCAAAATGCTTTTTTGCCTTTAAAGAATAGGAACACACTTAAAACCAGTGCTACTAAACTATAAGGATTCATCAATAATATTAAGTTTTGTACTAAACCTTTAACACCTAAAGAAAAATCAACATAATAAGAAAAATACGTCTTCAAGGTAATCGTTATTACGGTTAATAAGAAGAACGCAAAAAGACTAATTTTCTTTTTTTGTGAACTCATGATTCTTTCCCCCGTTATTTAGATAATAAATCTTGCGAAAGTACTTGAATAAATTAGATATTAACATTATGTAGTTAATTAATAAGTGCGTTTAAAAGTTAACATTGTCATAATTATAGTAATTACTTTCAGATTCAAGTTTATAATTTTTATTATTTGTAGCTTTCAACTTTGATTTAACAAGTATTTTGGGCTACAACTCATATTTGCTTGTGTAAGTTTCTTTATTTAATATTATCATTCAATTAACAAATTTAAAATTTGTAATCAAATTGTAATAATAAGCATAGCTCAATTAATAAATATAGAGTAATTTTAGTCAAAATTCAAGTAAAAACACACTTTATCTTTTCATTTTACTGTGAAACGAATTAGAATATGATACATTTCGCAGATAAAACACAGTATTATTTCATTATACATTAGGAGGAAATTATTTGCATCGGACTCTAGTATGAGCTACGTACCAAATATTATTTCATCATTTCTAATTGCATTCTATATTCTATTCCATGGAATAATTGGTTTAACCAGTTACTATACTTAACAAGGTTCTTTTCAGCCGTTAAAATATCTATAAATTGAAATTTCAAACGTGATCCTTGTGGTTTTTGTGCTAATTTCGTTAAATGATAACTTGCGATTGTACCGATTTGCGGGTAACTACCTAGCGTATAATGATCATTTAATAAGATAATAGGTGTGCCATCACGCTTAATTTGTATCGTTCCTTTTTTGACAGTCTGATACGGTGGCATATCTTCATAAAAAGCTTTGATTTTTTCACCTTCAAGCATCATCCCCATGCGATTTGCTTTGCTCGTTACTTTATAATCATGTTTCACAAATCTTTGAATGGCATCTTCTTTAAAATCTTCCGTACCTTTATTTTTAACGACATGAAATACATCAGACATATAATTAAATGACAAGGCGTATCCATCAATACCCCAATCTGTTTGTTTCGTGTGAGCAAGGTTTTCAAATAACTTATGATGACGAGCTGTATAATCTCTCTTAAGCTTTATTTCATCGCCATCTTGTAATGTTCTACCTTTAAAACCACCAATTTTTACATTAAAGTCGGTTGAATTAGATCCTAACCATGCATCTAATTCAAATCCGCCTCCCACAGCTAAATACACTCGCGATGTATAACTTGTTTCTCTAAATTTTAAAACATCGCCTTTATCTAACAAATACAATTTATATGGAGATATAGTCATATGCTCAGTGTAAGCTTTGACATTACCCCCTGCTAATGCAATCAGCGTAGGTTCTGTAAAACGAATCGTTGCCATTTTATTAGTCATTTCCAAAGTTGCTTCATTCTTGTCATTTGCAACTAATCGATTAGCAATTTCATGTGCTAAAGTATCAAGTGCACCACATGGAATTACACCATCATGTTCATATCCCCTTCTACCAAAGTCCTGAAAGCTACTGAATAAGCCACTTTTTTCAATTATGATTGACATCTTTAAACGCTCCTACTTCTAATTCATTTTCATTGATAGGTCTAAATTTAATATTATCGCCTAACTTTAAGCGTGCGAAATCTGATTCTTTCGGATTAAAAAGTGATAATGGTGTATAACCAATAACTAACCAATCATTAATTGTATCCGTAGTTACAATACCGCATTTTTTCCCTTCAAGTACTACAGAACCAGCTGGAATGAATTTTTTCTGTTTACTCGTGTGATTAATATACAATTTCTTATTTAATCCAGTTAAATAAGGAAACCCAGGTGAATATCCCATCATCGAAACAAAATATTGCGCCTTAGAGTGTAATTCAATAAATGTTTCTAGCTTGATTTTGTAATGTTTTAAAAGTGATTCTAAATCCGGACCATATTTCGAACCATACACAATTGGTATTTCAATCAAATCTTGCTGGTTAAAATCATGTTTTATGTTTAAATGAATCGATTCTATTAGTGCTTTCATGTATAAAAAAGGTGATTGTATATTATGGTGTTTAATCATATCCCTTGCGTCATAGACAATCATCATGTCTGATTCTGATGGCACAATTTCTATAATAAATGGATAATTTTGTTCAATTAAATATGAGCGAAGTGTTAATAAATCTTCGGTTAAACTTTTAGATACTTCTTTTTCAATTGCGACTACAATGGCTTGGTCACCTTGACTATATATTTTCATTTGTACACCTCTTCAATATTTGGTTACTTTACTTTGATTTTTAATTATAGAATCGATTGAATAGTTCATTTTACCTACTCACTAAATTTACTGGTGATACATTAAATCCATTGCTCGCACAACAAAAGGCATGAGTTCGTGAATTAATGCGTATACAAGGATAAAGCTTATAACAGTAGTAATTGTTGCTATCAAACGAACAACATATATTCTATTTTCAGATAGCAATCGATTCACTAATCGATAATTTACGTATACAAGAATTAACAACAGCACAATATAAACAATAATCATATTTGGCCCCATTTAATTTTTAAATTTGTTTTCACATCATTTTCTACATTATTATCATACTAATTTTAAAGGCAAAGGTGGACATCGGCAACCTCTCGTAAACTATTTATCAAAAATAAACGTATCTCATTGTTATGATATTTATAAATCAATTCGTTTTTATTAAAGTCTTTTTCAACAAGCTTGTCACTATCTATTAAATAATCACGCATGCATCCTTTTAAGAAATCATTTTTATAACTTGGTGTGTACCATTTTCCATCCTCTTCAATGACAATGTTGCCAATATCAAATTCAAGGACCTTGCCGTCCTCTGAAGTTATCAATATTAAATCTGTTTCATGATTGTGTGCTAAATGCTTTCGTTCTGTCGTTTTATTATTTATAAAAGTTGGATTAACTGTTTTGGGCAATACTTGAAATTTTGCTGTAAAACTACTTTTCTCAGGTAAAGGTGACACTATCGTTTCAAATTCGCTTTCAGCATTTAATACGATTTTAAGTCTATATTGGCCACTGTGATACTTTGTTGTTACATCATTTAATTCATTTCGCCATGCATGTTCATCAAATTTAAAGTTTAATCGCTCGGAAGAACATTTTATGCGATTAGTATGATAAGTAAGTCTAGGGATATGTCCATTATCAATTTTCATTGTTTCAAATAATTGCATTATAACATCTCCAAAATCTTGGTTTTTGCGTAAAATTCATTCACTTCATCTTTTGGCTTAGAATCAATTGTAATACCTGCTCCGACTCCATAAACCGCTTGTCCATATTTATACTCAATAGTACGAATTGGAATATTAAAAATCATTTTATCATCTTCAGTTGGAAGTAATAGTCCAATTGCTCCGCAGTATATACCACGAGGTGAACTTTCTAATTGTTTAATATATTTCATTGTATTCAGTTTCGGTGCACCTGTAATCGAACCACAAGGAAATAACGATGTTAAAATTTGAGTTAAGTCTGTATTAGTTTTTAAAGTTCCACTTACCATCGAAGTCATTTGAAATACAGTTTTATATGCCTCAATGAAAAATAGTTTATACACCTTAATTGAGCCACTCTGTGATATTCTCCCTATATCGTTTCTTAGTAAATCAACAATCATGACATTTTCTGCACGATCTTTCGAAGAAGTTTGCAATGTTTTATAATACTGTTGATCTTCAGCTTCCGTTTTACCTCTAGGCATTGTCCCTTTCATCGGTTTGCTTATGATAACGTTATCGACATTGTTAAACTGTCCTTTTTGAAAAAATAATTCTGGTGAGATAGACGCTACTTGAATTTCATCTGTTTGTAATAATGCAGTATAATTACCATTACTAAATTGAGTTAAACGTTCATATAAAGTACTAATAGGATAATAAATGTTATCCGTTAAGCGCGCCGTATAGTTCACTTGATACGTTTCGCCTTCAACAATTGCTTGTTGGACACGTTTAATATTAGTCATCATAACCTCAGAAGATTCAACAAATGAAAAATGATGCTTTGATACATAAGAAGTTTGATGTTCATATGTTGAATTTATGCTTTCCGCTTTTTCAAAACTATAAGCTACTGCATAAATATCATCTTTAGCTAATGAATGTGTACACATAACATGATTAAAATACTTTGCCGCTTCGTAACTTAAATATAACGAAACATATCTACCTTGTCGTTGCTGCGCTTGTGCAAAGTGTATCACTTCTCCCACATCAGCCAATTTAGTGGCAACATACTTCTTTATAAATCCCTTTAATTGAATATGGTATTGCTTATATTCATTTTCAGTTAAATAGTAGCGATAATTATATTCTATTCTCACAGTAATCACCTACCTTCGATAAAAATAATTCAACTTGTCGATAACCGTATTCACTCAAAATAGATTCAGGATGATATTGCACACCAAAAACCGGAAATGTAATATGCTCAAATGCCATAATAATCGCTTCATCGTTTTTTGCTGTAATCTTTAAGCAATTTGGAAAAGTCGCTCCGTCAGCAATTAATGAATGATAACGCATTACATTGAAATTTTGAGGCAGTCCTTGAAAAATACCTTCATTGGTATGGCGTAACTGTGTAGTATGTCCGTGTACAGGATGATAGCCGTGAATGATATTTCCACCAAAATAAGACACGATACATTGAAATCCTAAACATACACCTAGGATAGGTACACGCTGATAAAATTGTTCTAACACTTCATTCAAGATAGGATAATCATCCGGATTACCCGGCCCAGGTGAAATAACAATTGCATTTGGCTTCATATTAATGACGTCTTCTATCAGCAGATTATCAATACCAACAACTTGAACTGTTAGTTTCGTTTGAGTCTTAATATAGTCTATTAAATTATATGTAAATGAATCATTATTATCTATGACTAGAATCATTGTATACTCCGTTCTAAATGTGTTTTATTTTTATAATATGTATTGGATGTAGCTAAAACTTTAAAAGCATTGTCATTATCCTGACCTTGATTTTAACTAATATATGGTATATTCTATTCATCGTACATAAATGAATATCAGAGGTTCCTAGCTGAAACCCTCTATAAAAAACTAGACATTGAAATTTCAAACATTCGTTGGTAAACCTTTAATATATATTATAGGAGCAACCCATTTCTTTCGTCTATCTTTTATGGAGATAGGCTTTTTTTATTTTATAAATTAAAAACGGGCTTATCAATGCCATTAACCTCTTTATTAATATTATTAATGATAGGAGCAATTACAAAATGGAAAGTGTATTAAATAATGAAAAAGCCATCGTTGTCTTTAGTGGTGGTCAAGACAGTACAACATGTCTCTTTTATGCAAAAAAACATTTCAAAGAAGTTGAACTCGTAACGTTTAATTATGGACAAAGACATGATACTGAAATTGAAGTCGCAAAACAAATTGCACAAGATCAAGGAATGAAACATCACGTTTTAGATATGTCATTATTATCACAACTTACTCCAAACGCATTAACACAACATGATATGGAAATTACTAATAATGAAGATGGTATACCTAATACATTTGTTCCAGCTAGAAATTTACTTTTCTTGTCGTTTGCAGGCGCTCTAGCTTATCAAATTGGGGCTAAGCATATTATTACAGGCGTTTGTGAAACAGACTTTTCAGGCTACCCAGACTGTCGCGATAGTTTTATAAAATCAATGAACGTAACATTAAGCCTAGCTATGGACAAAGATTTTGTTATTCATACTCCTTTAATGTGGCTAAACAAAGCAGAAACGTGGAAATTAAGTGATGAACTCGAAGTTTTAGATTATATTCGTACAAAAACATTAACATGCTATAACGGTATCATTGGGGATGGCTGTGGTGAATGTCCAGCTTGTCATTTACGTCAACGTGGACTAAATCAATATCTTGAAAGTAAAGGAGCGCTTTAAAATGTTACAACAAATCTATCCTAGTACAACGCATCCATATCAATTCGAATTAAATAAAGATTTTAATTTTTCAGCTGCACATCACATTCCGTGTGAAGAAGCAGGTATTTGTCAAAATGTCCATGGTCATACTTACTTTGTTAATTTAACAATTGTCGGTGATAAACTAGATGACACTGGCTTTTTAGTGAACTTTAGCCATTTGAAAAAGATGATACACGGTAAATTTGACCATCAACTGTTAAATAACTTACCTGCTTTTAAAAACAAAATCCCTTCAACTGAAATCGTAGCGGAAACAATTTATCAAATTGTTAAAGAAAATTTGGCATCGCTCGAACACCAACCAAAATGTATTCAAGTATTTGTAAGAGAAACACCAACAAGTTATGTCGTATTTAGACCAAAGGAACAGGTGTAACTAATGGCTAAAATTCCTGTACTCGAAATATTCGGTCCAACCATTCAGGGTGAAGGTCGAGTAATCGGTAGAAAAACGATGTTTGTGAGAACAGCTGGATGTGATTATCGCTGTAGCTGGTGTGATTCTGCATTTACTTGGGATGGTAGTGCTAAAGGCGATATAAAACTCATGACCGCTGAAGAAATTTATGATGAATTAAAACGAATTGGTGGCGATTTATTTAACCACGTTACAATTTCTGGTGGTAACCCAGCATTAATTAAAGGTATCCAAGAGTTAGTTGACTTATTTCAAGATAAAGGTATTTTCAGCGCACTGGAGACACAAGGTAGTAAATTCCAACCTTGGATGACACAAATTGATGATTTAACGATTAGTCCAAAACCACCAAGTTCAACTATGACACCTGATTTAAAAAAGTTAGATGAAGTGATTACACAATGCGTACCTTCCTCATTAAACTTAAAAGTAGTTGTATTCGACGATAAAGATTATGATTTTGCCAAAATGATACACCACCGTTATCCAGATATTCCCTTCTATTTACAAGTTGGTAACCCATATTTATCAGACAGCGTAGATAATCATACCGAAAAGTTGTTAGAACGCTACGAGCAGTTGGTAGATTTAGTTATGCAAAGTAATGATATGAATCACGTTTATGTGTTACCACAACTTCACACATTACTTTGGAGTAATAAAAAAGGTGTATAAAGAATAACTTATTTTACTTTTTACAAGTCATATCTAATGAATAACAATATATTAATTGATATAATAGTTGATTGAAGTATAACGAACAGGAGTCCATCATGATTGTATATATATTAATTAATATTGCTATCGTCGTACTTATAACTGGATTCAATTTATATAGGCATCAAATGCAACATTTATCATTAAGTGCAATGTTGTTATCAATTACTATAAACGCCTTTATAAATACATTCATAATTGATAAATATAACTTTATTACTCTGTGTACTATAACGATGTTTATCATTTGGACGATACTACAGTTTTACATTGATAAAAAATTAAAACCTGTATACATTACAGACCAAAAATTTATTGCTATCATATTAACGATTGTTGTCAGTTTAACGCAACGTGTTACCGACTTTTCAAGTACACAATCAATATATATGTCTATTCCATTTTTAGCCCCTGCCATTTTCATCATTGGTGGTATTATGTTGTTTATTTCAACATTTAATAACTTAGATGAAACTGCTGAAAATAATAACAAAATAAAGAAACTAATGATTAAAGGACTTATCATTATTAACATTTCATTTATCGTTATGATGGTTTTAACACCATATTGGTACTTGTATTTAATCGTCTATCTTATTTTCTTGTTGTTTTTATTGTGGCAAAAGGTTTATAAATTTTAATACCAAAACTATAAAACACTTCTGATATTCTTAGTTCGATATATCAGAAGTGTTTTATAGTGATAACTAGTTTAGATAAATATTTTCTCACTTAAAAAACCGCCCTCCTCTTATTTTGACTCCTATTTATTTAAATCAGACAATTATTTTCATTTTCAAATTATTCTTTCTTCAATATTAGTTAAGCGATATTTAAACGAAGTTAAGAATTAGTTAATGGCATATTATTTGCCTTCATTTTAAACTTAACTTATCAAATTGAAGAAATGAGGAGTTAGCATGAATACAAAATATTTTTTAGCAGCTGGTGCTGTTATCACAACATTAGCTTTAGGTGCTTGTGGTAATTCTAATTCACAAGATCAAGGTAACAAAACTGAACAAAAAACAAAATCAGAAGATAGCAATGTTAAAACTGATAAAACAAAACACCTAACTGGTACATTCAGTTCTAAAAACGGTGAAACTGTTGAAGGTAAAGCTGAGATTAAAAATGGTAAATTAATGCTTACTAACTACAAATCATCAAAAGGTCCAGATTTATACGTCTATCTAACAAAAAATGGCGACATTAAAAACGGTAAAGAAATCGCAATGGTTGACTACGATAAAGAAAAACAAACATTTGATCTTAAAAATGTAGATTTAAGCAAATATGATGAAGTAACAATCTATTGTAAAAAAGCTCACGTCATCTTCGGCGGCGCTAAATTAAAATAATCAATTTCTGAGTTAAACTTTTATTTACAACATACTATTACTATACATTACAAATTTTAAAAATATACATTACACTCATTACTCAATGGAAAGCGTATGATTTCACAGCCCCCCTAGCTTGTAGAAATCATACTTTCCTTTTTTCAATATATACAACTATTAAATCCCATAAGATTGTAGAGCACATAAGTAAATTTTTTTAGAGCTTGAGGTTTGTTTAGCTTAAGCAACCCATGAGCTCAAACACTTCCTGTTCACATAACACTATAAATCGCATTATGTTGCTTAATCTTATGTTTATATATATTACACACAATAAATAGAAAGAATGTGAACATCATGAATAAATTATTGCTACTCGTTACATTTATCATTCGTGTGGGTTCAGGTATTGTTATGTTAATGCAAGGTTACGAAAAATTAACGGGCGGATTTACGCTGAAAGGTTTAGTACCAGTCATCGCTAACAATACTGATTCACCAGAGTGGTATAAGTGGTTTTTCGCAAATATAGTTGCACATACGACGTCATTATTTGATATTGTTGTCCCACTCGGAGAGATTGCAATTGGATTAGGTTTAATTTTTGGAGTTTTTGCATATGCTGCTAGTTTCTTTGGAGCCTTTGTTATGATAAATTATATCTTAGCAGATATGATATTTACGTATCCTCTTCAATTAACTTTCTTTATCCTTTTACTAATGAGTCACTCATTGTTAAAACAGATTTCACTTAAAGAAATCATTAATTACTTTAGAGGTCGTAAGAACAGAGGTGAAAAAATAGATGACCCACTTACTGATCGTGGATGATGAACAAGACATTGTAGACATTTGTCAAACCTATTTTGAATATGAAGGTTACAAAGTAACAACGACAACTAGCGGTAAAGAAGCAATTTCTTTACTATCAAATGATATTGATATCATGGTACTTGATATCATGATGCCAGAAGTTAATGGTTACGACATTGTCAAAGAAATGAAAAGGCAAAAATTAGATATCCCCTTTATCTATTTAACTGCCAAAACACAAGAACATGATACCATTTACGCCTTAACTTTAGGTGCAGATGACTATGTCAAAAAACCATTTAGTCCAAGGGAACTCGTTTTACGTATTAATAATTTACTTACAAGAATGAAGAAATACCATCATCAACCAGTTGAACAACTGTCGTTTGATGAATTAACACTTATTAACTTAAGTAAAGTTGTGACTGTAAATGGTCACGAAGTCCCTATGCGTATTAAGGAATTTGAGTTATTGTGGTATTTAGCTTCTAGAGAAAATGAAGTTATTTCTAAATCAGAATTACTTGAAAAAGTTTGGGGATATGACTATTACGAAGATGCTAATACCGTGAATGTCCATATACACCGTATTAGAGAAAAATTAGAAAAAGAGAGCTTTACAACATATACCATCACAACTGTATGGGGATTAGGATATAAATTTGAAAGGAGCCGATAATGGTGTTATCAATTAGAAGTCAAATCATTATTGGCGTCGTATCGAGTATACTATTAACTTCAACTATTTTAGCAATTGCATATATTTTAATGTGGTTTAACGGCCATATGACACTAACTTTGACCTTAACGACAATAATTACAAGCTGTTTAACCTTATTAATATGTAGTATTTTTATTAATCCACTTATACAAAAAATTAAGCAGTTTAATATAAAAACTAAGCAATTTGCTAACGGAAATTACGCAAGCAATGATAAAACGTTTAATTCACCAAAAGAAATTTATGAATTAAATCAATCTTTTAATAAAATGGCTTCTGAAATTACGCAACAAATGAATCAAATTAAATCCGAACAACAAGAAAAAACAGAACTGATTCAAAACTTAGCCCATGATTTAAAAACACCTTTAGCAAGCATTATTTCATATTCTGAAGGACTACGTGATGGTATAATCACAAAGGATCATGAGATTAAAGAGTCATACGACATATTAATTAAACAAGCAAACAGATTATCAACATTATTTGATGATATGACTCATATTATCACTTTAAATACAGGTAAAACATATCCCCCAGAATTAATACAACTAGACCAATTACTTGTATCAATATTGCAACCATATGAGCAACGTATCAAACATGAAAACCGCACATTAGAAGTGAATTTCTGTAGCGAAATTGATGCATTTTATCAATATCGAACGCCACTTGAGCGTATTTTAACAAACTTACTTGATAATGCGCTAAAATTTTCAAATGTTGGTAGTCGCATTGATATTAATATTAGTGAAAATAAAGATCAAGATACTATCGACATTGCTATTAGCGATGAAGGTATTGGCATTATACCAGAACTACAAGAACGTATATTCGAACGAACATTCAGAGTAGAAAACTCTCGTAATACAAAAACGGGTGGTTCTGGATTAGGCTTATATATAGCTAATGAACTCGCGCAACAAAATAACGCAAAAATCAGTGTAAGCAGTGATATAGATGTAGGAACTACGATGACTGTGACATTACACAAATTAGACATTACGTCATAATCCGATTTATTTATAAAATAAAATGCAAAGACTAAAAAGAAGCTCTCATTGATGAGGGCTTCTTTTATTTGTTTATTTAGAGTAAACTTTATGGGTATCCTTCTCATCATTTTCAATACTTGAAAGATTTGTAGCTTGAATAATATATTTAGGACGTGCCTTAACTTCATAATATATCCTGCCAATATATTCACCTACAACACCAATTGAAATTAACTGTATGCCGCCTAATAATAAAATAGCTGCAATCGTTGAAAAATATCCTGGAATATTAACACCAGATATCATAATATTGATGAATAAATATATAATATATAACACGCTTATTGAAAAAATAAATAATCCAAGATATATCATCATTCTCAAAGGTTTACTATTAAAGGAAATCAATCCATCAATACCATAATTAAATAACTTTTTAAAGGACCACTTAGATTCTCCTTTTTGTCTCGCAACATTTTGATACGTAAACACTTTAGTATTATATCCTATCCATTCAAATAACCCTTTTGAAAATCGATTATATTCTTCAAGTGATGCAATGGATTTAACAGCTCTTTGGCTTAAAAGTCTAAAATCACCAACACCATCATCAAATTGTACTTCTTCTACAAAGCAATTAACTAACTTATAGTACAAATGGCTTAATGTTTTGCGACTAAAATTTTCACCACTTCTATCACGCTTTGCAATCACTTGATCATAGCCTTCCATAAAACCTTCAACCATTTTCGGAATATATTCAGGTGGATGTTGCAAATCACAATCTATCATGATGACTGCATCAAATTCAGTACTATGCTGGTAACCTGCAATCATGGCTGCTTCTTTTCCAAAATTTCTACTAAAAGAAATAAAGCTGACATGTCTATCTATTGTGGCAAGATGTTGCATTTCATCTATAGTGGTATCCGTACTACCATCATCTATGAAAAGCATATTATAATCATAGCCTTTCACACTACTATCTTGTGAAAGTATTTCAGTTAATTGTTGATGTGTTTGTGTAATGACTTCCCCTTCATTAAAACAAGGAATGACGACTCTAATTTTCATCTATGTCCATCCTTTTTATTTAAAAGATTTTGAATGTACCTGAGTATTGCTTTATCAAATAGTAAAAACCAACTCATTTATTTTAATGTACACATTAAAAGGCATTCATAAACGTAAAATTTAACATCCAGTTATTTTAAATCCCCAATTTTCACATCATCTGGATTTTTACCTTGTCTTGCATTTCTATTTAAAGCATCAATTTCAGCTACTTCTGTTAATTCTAAATTAAAATCTAAAATATCTATATTTTCTTGAATACGTTTAGGTGTCTGAGATTTTGGAATAATAATTCTATTGTGTGCTAAATGCCAACGCAATACAACTTGTGCTGGTGTTTTATGATATTTTTCAGCAATTTTAACAATGACAGGGTCGTCTAGTAGTCCTCTATTTCTCATCAAAGGCATCCATGCAGTCACTTTAATATCGTGACGATCACAAAATTCTTGTAATTCTTGTTGGTTAAAATATGGATGTATCTCAATTTGATTCACCATTGGTTTGATACTTGATTGAGCCATTAATTTTTCTAGATGATAAACATTAAAATTACATACACCTATTGCTTTTACCTTACCTTGCTCGTAAAGTTCTTCCATAGCTTTATATGTTTCTAAAAATAGACCATCTGCTTCACAAGGCCAATGTATTAGAAATAAATCAAGATAATCAGTTTGTAAATTTTCAATCGATTTGTTGAAATATTCGAATGTTTTCTCATAACCTTGATAGTCATTCCATAACTTCGTTGTTATAAACAAATCTTCTCTATCGACGCCATTATCCTTTAATGCTCGTCCTAGTGAAGCCTCATTATCATAAAAGTATGCTGTATCAAACGCTCTATAGCCTGCGTCAATTGCAGCATTTACAACTTTAGTCATATCTTCGTCAGAGATTTTATAAACACCTAACCCAACAGAAGGCATCGGGTATCCATTATTTAATATTTGTATCTCATTCAACATCTTTATATCTCTCCAATCTATGTATCTTTTATATCTTTACATTACCCTAAATTTTTCAACAAACTCAATTAATACGAATTATCGCTTTCAATAAAAAATATTCATTAAATCATTAAAGATATTGAGTTCCAATACTATTTTCCCTTTTCATTAATTTTAGTCAAAAAAATAACCAACCAAAAATGAATTAAATCATTCTTAGTTGGTTTATATATTAATATCTATTCTGATTTTTCATCTTCATCAGACTGTCCGATAGTAGGTCTCGCTTCATTAAATTCATAGTTTAACATCACCCAAATAATTTGGTGGTTATCGATTTCTGAAACAACCCAGCGATCATAAGTTGTATCCACGTAATCATCTTTTTGTAAGTTGGTATTACGAGATTGTAACCATCCACCTATCGTATCAATATCCTCAGAGTCATCAAATTCTATACCGAATTCTTCAGTTAAATCATCCAATAGTACTCTACCATTTACTTGGAATGTCTTATTATCAATTTTAACGATATCATTCACTTCATCATCATCAAATTCATCACGAATTTCCCCAACGATTTCTTCTAAAATATCTTCCATCGTTAAAATACCTGCCGTCCCCCCATATTCATCTATAATAAGACTCATATGTACATGTTCACGTTGCATTCTAATTAATGCATCACTTATACGTGTTGTCTCTGAAATCATTGGCAACTCATGTATATAGTTTGCTATTTTAATCGTTTTTCCAGAAGCATATTCAGTTAAAAATTCTTTGACGTTAATAAATCCTTTAATGTGGTCTTTATCACCATCATCAGTAATTGGATAACGCGTAAATTGATGTTCTTTTATTGTTTCTAGTAATTCGTCTACATTAAAAGGTTCATTTAGTGTAATCATTTGAGTTCTAGGTACCATTATATCTTTTGCATGTCTTTCATCGAATGAAAAGATATTTTGCATATATGCCAATTCAGTTTGGTTGATTTCTCCACCATTATAACTATTGTTAATAATAATTTTGATTTCTTCTTCTGACATTGCATCGGTTTGGGCATCAGGATTTACACCAAACATTCTAATAATAACACGTGCAGAACCATTCATCAGCCAAATCAATGGTTTCATAATGTTACCGAAATAGAACAATGGTCTTGCATATACTAAAGCAAGCTTTTCAGTATGTTGAATCGCTATAGATTTAGGCGCTAATTCACCAAGTACTACATGCAAATACGTAACGATTATAAATGATACTGCAAACGAAATCGTCGTTGTTAATGCAGTTGGTAAATTGATTGCTTCAAATATCGGGTGTAATAGCTTTTCAAACGTTGGTTCACCAAGCCAACCTAACCCTAAAGATGTTACTGTTATACCTAACTGACAAGCAGAAAGATAATAATCTAGATTAGCAATCATCTTTTTTACTATTTTAGCAGGTTTATTTCCTTCATCTGCTAGCTGTTCAATTCTTGTTGCTCTAATTTTTACTAATGCAAATTCTGAACCAACAAATACAGTGGTTAATGCAATTAATAGAATAAATATAATCAAACTAATTATGGTCGAAGTTTCCAATTAATTCCCTATTTCTAGGGATTCACCTCCATGTTATATGTGTCACTCATGGGTAACACGCATTCAAATTTATCACTATGACTTAAATTACAACTACATGTTATCGCCTTCCCATTTAGACACCCCCAGAAAAAAATGTTATTGCTTCTATTTTATCATAATATAAAGTGCTTATGTTAACAGATTAAATCTATTGCATACATTTAATTATGATTATCTATTAGCTAAATGTGTGAACCTTACCTTGTTTTATTGTAGATTTTACATTCATGTCATCATCTAGAATAACAAGATCTGCATCCTTATTTACTTTAATACTACCTTTTCTATCATCGATACCTAATGCAATGGCTTGATTTAAACTTGTTACACGCCATAAATGATCTAATGTATCACCTGTAAATGATATTAAGTTACGTAACCCATGATTCATTTTTAAAATACTACCAGCAAGCGCACCATTTGCAAGACGTGCTTGTTGCGATTGAACAGTTACTTTTTGACCACCCAAATCATATTCTCCTTCAGGCATACCTTTTGCACGCATTGCATCGGTAATTAAATAAAAACGTTCATTACCTTTCATACGGTAAGCAATTGCAACCGATGCCGGATGAGAATGTGTGCCATCAACAATCATTTCGGTATGTAAAGCATCATTCAACCATGCTGCTCCAAAAACACCTGGTTCTCTATGTTGGAATGGCGTCGCTGCATTATATAAATGCGTGACATGTTTAGCTCCTCGCTCAACAGCTTCAACTGCTTCTTTGTATGTTGCCACTGTATGACCAATTGAAAAAATAATGTCATCTTTATACGTTTCAAGCGCTTCTTTTGCACCTTCAACTTCAGGTGCAAACGTCATAATCTTTATTAATCCGTTAGCAGTCTCTTGAAAATGTTTAATTTTATCGATAAATGGGCGTACAACGTATTGCGGATGTTGAGCACCAACTTTATTTTCAGATATAAATGGCCCTTCCAAATGTATACCTACAATTTCCGCTGCATTGTGAACATCTTGCTCCACTTCATATTTAGCAATATTTATAAGTGTTTTATCTATTTTATCAGTCGATTGCGTCATTGTAGTGGCCAAGTATGATGTCGTCCCTTCAGACAACAAATTTTCGGATAGATATTTTAAGCCATCGTATGACCCATCCATTGCATCCTGTCCATAACCACCATGAATATGTATATCGATAAAACCTGGCACTACATGATGACCTTTTGCATCAATCACTTGAATTTTATTTGTCGTATCATTATCAATCGCTGCTTTATCATTTACTTCTCCAATTGCAACAATCTGTCCATCTTTCACATGAATGTAACCATTATCGATTTTGCCATCTTCAGTATAAACTTTGCCGTTATATATAATTAATTCTGACACGTATAAACCCTTCTTTATTTATATATTTTCACTTTAAGACACTCATATTTTACTATATCTGCTTCGTTTGGCATAACTTTTTGCAAAATATTAAAAAAGTCTATAAATTTGTGGTATCTATTTCTTCATTCATTTATCTAAAAATAAAAACACCTTCATATCAATTCATAAAAACTGAATTAATAGAAAGTGTTTTTACAGCTTTGTATAAGCTACCGTTAACACGATATATAAAACTAACATATATTCATTGAACTTACAACTTAATATGAAGCTCTTTGCTAACAATCACTTTAAATCATTAAAACTACTCGTCCATTGATTTTGAAGCTTCGATTTCTGTTTCAGTTAACTTTGGTTTAATAAGTCCATAAATTAATGCTGAAACTAATGTACCAACTAGAAGTGCAATAAGAGTTTGAAGTAAGTGTGCACCATCAGTACCAACAATTACAATAATACCACCGTGTGGCGCAGTAATTCGAGAACCTAAGCCTAAAGCAATTGCGCCACCTATACCTGAACCAATCATCATTGAAGGAATAACACGTAATGGATCGGCAGCTGCAAATGGAATCGCACCTTCTGTAATAAACGACATACCCATCACATAGTTAGGGATAATTGAACCACGTTGTTCTTTTGTAAATTTACGTCTGAAAATTAACATCGCTGTCGCAATTGCTAACGGTGGAATCATACCACCAATCATTGCAGCTGTAATTGGTGCTGCATTACCTTCAATCAACGCACCTGTTGCAAAAACATATGCCGCTTTGTTGAATGGACCACCCATATCAATCGCCATCATAGCGCCAATAACTAAACCTAATAATACAATATTAGAACCTGATAAATTCTTTAATCCATCTAATAACAAATGATTTAACCAAGATGCTGGTGGATTAAAGACATAAATCATCAATAAGCCTGTAGCTGTCACTGTTAATAGTGGATAAATTAATGTCGGCTTTAATCCCTCTAATGCTTGTGGTAACTTACGTGTCATGGCTTTAACACCTTGTGTTAAGTAACCTGCTAAGAAACCTGCAATAATACCACCAATAAATCCTGAACCACCTGAAATTGCTAACATACCACCTACAAGACCTGAAGCGAATCCAGGTTTATCCGCAATACTACGTGCAATGAATCCAGATAAAATTGGAATGATTAACGCGAATGCACTTTTACTACCAATGTTCCAAAGCTGCTCTGCAAACGCATTGTACTCTGAGCTTTTTGGATTAAATGAATTTGCTCCAAATAAAAATACAATTGCCATTAAAATACCACCAGATATTACAAGTGGTAGCATGTTAGAAACACCGTTCATTAAGTGTTTATAGAAAGCTTTACCTGGGCTTAATTTTTCTTGACTGTCATTTGAGTTACCTTTTCTTTGACCATCACGGGCAACAAAAGGTTTACGACTTGTATCTAATGCTTTATTAATTAATTCTTCTGGGCGTTTAATACCATCTGCTACTGGTACTTCTACGACATTTTTACCATCGAAGCGATCCGTTTCAACATGAACATCAGCAGCAACAATGATACCTGTTGCATTTTTAATATCTTGTTCCGTTAAATGGTTTTTAATACCACTTGAACCGTTCGTTTCAACTTTAATTTTAATGCCCATTTTATCCGCTTGCTTTTTCAATGCATCACGCGCCATATATGTGTGTGCAATACCTGTTGGACAAGCAGTTACAGCTAATACATATGGCTCGTTTGATCCATTAGTGTCTTGATTTGCTTCTACAGCAGCAACTTGTTGTGCTTCAGCTTCTGCCTCTTCTTCTTTTGTCGCTTCATCATCAGCATGATCGATAATTGCTAACACTTCTTCTGGAGACGATGCATGTAATAATTTTTCACGTACATTTTCATCCATTAAAATACCAGATAGTTTAGCTAAAGCATCTAAATGTGTTTGGGCACCACCTTCTGGCGCTGCAATCATAAAGAATAAATGAGCTGGTTGCATATCTAAACTTTGGTAATCGACACCTTCTTTAGATTTACCGAATGCGATAGCTGGAGACTTAACTGCGGCTACTTTCGCATGTGGAATAGCAATACCTTCTCCGATACCAGTTGTACTTTGTGATTCTCGATTGTGAATCGCTTCCTTAAATGACGCTACATCACTTAATTTACCTGCTTTGTCTAATTGATTAACTAACTCATCAATAACACCATTTTTGTCATTTGCCATTAAATCCATTGCTATTGTATCTTTTGTTAATAACTCTGTTACTCTCATTATTTTCACTCCCCATCAAGTACGCTAATCGTAACTTGTGATTTTATTTTTTCTATAGCGTCCCGTGTTGCTAAGTCTTCATCAAATGCCGTGGCAGTACCGCATGCGACTGCTTGTTGGAATGCTTTTTCAATCGTTAAACCTGAAGCAATTCCAGCCACCATGCCTGCAACTGTACTATCACCAGAGCCAACTGTATTAACCACTTTCCCTTGTGGATTAACTGCTTTAATACTGATTTCTTTATCAATATAAATAGCACCATCACCGCCAAGTGAGACAATAACAGATTGCGCACCTTTATCAACTAACAAACGACCATATTTAATAACATCTGCGTCTGAGTTCACTGTTGTATTAAACATCACTTCTAATTCATCTTTATTAGGTTTAATAAATAGTGGATGATATGGTAAAACGCTTTCAGCCAATTCTTTTTCAGCGTCGACTACTAATTTAGCACCTGTCTGTGCTGTAATTTGTGCAATTTGCGCATACGCATCACTTGGAATACTACTAGGTACACTTCCAGCAACAATAACTATATCTTCGCTTGTTGTATTTTTAATTTGTTGCAACAGTTGTTCAAATTGTGTTGACGTTATATGAGGACCCGGTGCATTGATTTCTGTTTCTTGTCCTGTTTTTAATTTCACATTAATACGTGTATCTTCATCAACTTCAATAAAATTCGATTGAATTGCACTGTTATTTAATGAATCTATAATAAATTTCCCAGGAAATCCACCTGCAAATCCCAAAGCAGTTGACTCAACTTCCAATGTCTTTAAAACACGTGAGACATTAATACCTTTTCCCCCAGCGAATTTATATGTTGCTGTTGCTCTGTTCAAACCATCAATTTTAAAATCATTCGTAAAAATGACATAGTCAATTGAAGGGTTGAAAGTCACTGTATAAATCATAAAGTCCCTCCTATAAAGTGATACTTTTGTTGGTATTCTTTTAACGATTCTTGATTTAATGCTTTTTCAGATGTGATGATTGTCGTACTTTCTAGCAAAGGTACACGAGCAAAATATACTTTATTAAACTTAGAATGATCTATAAGTACAAATGATTGATTGGCTAATGACATTGCTGTTTGTTTAACTAATGCCTCTTGCTCATCGGGAGTAGTTAATCCAAGTTCAATATCTAATCCATTCATCCCGATAAAAGCTTTATCGAAACAATATCGTCTTAATATCTCCATGGCACTTGAACCAATCGTAGCAAGTGTATTTTCTTTAACTTGACCACCTAACATAATTGTTTTAATACCTTTTTTAAGTAAAGCTTCTACATGTGTTAAACCATTGGTTACCACAATGATATCTTTCGCTTGAATATATTTAATTAGCTCCAATGTAGATGAACCAGCATCGATAAATAAGCATTCATTATCGTTGATTTGATTAGCCGCTATTTTAGCAATCATTTTCTTTTCATCGAGATTAGTTGCTAATTTTTCAGTTAAATTCGCCTCAACCATACGATTTTCTTTTAATATTGCACCACCATGCACACGTTGCAATTTCCCTAATTGTTGTAGTTTAGATAAATCTCTTCGTATTGTTGAAGCACTGCAGCCAGTTCGATCTATTAATTCTTGTAAAGTCAAAAAATCTTTGTGCGAAAGTTCTTCTAATATTAACTCGTGTCTTTTTTCTGTAATTATCATCATCACCCCATCTCACTCTGTATTATAATGAGTACGCTTTCACTTTTCAATCATAAATTACCAAAAACAATCACAAACAATCAAATTGTGACGATAAAATTACATTTTTATGTTCAAATACTCAATTATCATGACTGTTTATGATCGTAAAATGCTATTTCAATCAAAAAGGAGTGTAGCAGAAATGAATTTTATAAAAATTTCATCTCTGTCACACTCCTAATCTTGCCCCATACTTTTTGTTGTTATTAATCATTCATGGATAACTGCTCCAATTTTGCCTTTAGTTATTGTAATCAAATCCTCAACCGCTATCGTGATTTGCATTGTTCGAAGCCCACCACTCACACTGATATGACTATAATTTTCACAGGATTGGTCAACGACTGTTGGAAACAATGTTTTCATACCAACAGGTGAACACCCACCACGAATGTATCCCGTTACATTTTTTAAATTATCTAAAGGCATAAGTTGCAACTTCTTCTCTCCAACCAAAGCAGCTGCCTTTTTCATATCTAAAGTTTCACTTACTGGGATAACAAATACAAAATGTTCATGTTTTGTATTTTCTAGAACAAGTGTTTTAAATACTGTTTTAACATTTGCTTGTATGAGTTCTGCAACTTCTTGACCAGATAAATGTTCTTCTGGTACCTCAAAGCTATGAACTTCGTATTTAATTTTTGCACGATCAAGCATACGCATCGCGTTCGTTTTCTTATTTTTAGCCATTTCAACACCTCATTTATACTTCTTCAGAACTATATTAACATTTTAAAATACATTACGGATTGGTTGATTTTGACATTACATTTACATCATTTTATAAGTTGATTTCACCTTTTTAAATTAAAATATTGCAAAATAAAAACAGTATATCCAATTAGAATACACTGTTTTCCATCTATTATTTCGTTATTATGCCTTGATTTGAAATACTTACATGTTGCTTACTAGTTGAATTATCATTGGAATAAACATAATTATATCCATGATTTGTCTTAGAAATTCTTTCTAAACCATAATTATCATTGATATGCTTATCTGCATAACGATCAGCAATAACTTGGCACTCTTGTTCGTTAAAAGAATTTGATTTATTTGCATTCACACGATGCTTAAAATGATTTTGCTTTTTCACATTTTCATTCACTTCAGATGCTTTAGCAGTATGAATATTGAGAATATCCATTTTCTTTTTATAAGTATCTTCAGTTGATACATTTATCGCGTTAAGCGTATTAATCGTTTTATGTACCTTAGCAAGCGCATCTTCATTTGTTGCTAATATTAATAAACCAATTAAACAAACAGTTAATATTACAGCAACAAAGCCTAAAAATAAATTTTTTACTGTCATCCCCTTACCCACATTTCCTTACTCATTTTTTATCATCTTAACACATTAACGTTAATGAATTAGGTATGTGGATTGCAATTTAAAAAGAATGTAATATTTGTAACATGTTTATTACTCAAAATCATTTTTTGTTACATATAACATTTAAATATAAAGAGTAAAACATTTAGTCAATCGAATCTTTTTAAATGTAAAGCATCGAATTTTCTTAATAAAATTCATAAGAAAAACGATGCTAATTATTCATAATATTACGGTTTACTTTATATCAATATACACCAAAATACTTATGCTACATATCTTGTTCTTTCAATTTAGCTCTATGTTGCTTTTCAATTAAAACAATAATAACACCTGCTAATGAAACACCTATAGCCATATAAATTGGTGCTTCAATGTGTACATCAAATAACGCACCTGCGATTAAAGGACCTATGAAATTACCCATACTAGTGAATGTCGAGTTCAATCCGCCTGCAAAGCCTTGCCTTTCTCCAGCAATATTAGAAAAATAATTTGTAATGGCTGGTCGTATCATATCGAAACCTATGAAGACAACAAAACTGATTAACATTATTGACCAATAGCCATTAGCAAAAACTAATAATATTAAGACAACAACTGAATATAATAATGACCAAGCTATAAATGTTAACTCTGAGAAATACTTCATAAATTTATCGAAGAAATAGATTTGGAAAAGTGCCCCAAATATACCGCCACATATAATAGCAATCGAAATATCTTTAGGTGAATAATTTACCTTGTCAGCTGTATATAGTGAATACAATGTTTCAAATGCAGATAAACCAAACGATAATACAAGTGTTAGAATAACTGGTGTAATAAACACTTTCCAGTTAATTTTCGTTAGCAATTGTGGCTCCAACTTTTGGAATCCATTTGTCGAAACTTTTTTAGGGTCGTGAATCAATGCAATTGACATTATAAATGCTAGAATACCTAATGCACCTGCAAAATAAAATGGCATACGATGTGAAGCTTCTGCCATAAACCCACCAATCCCTGGTCCTAAAATGAATCCTGAATTGATAATCGCTGACATGTAGCCAAAGTTTTTTGCTTTTTGATGGCTTGGTGAAATATCAGCTATTAAACCTGTCACCCCAGGCATAACCATACCAGCACTCATACCACCGATAACCCTTGATAACATCAAAATTAAAAAATTCTGACCGATAGCAAACATAAATTCTGACACTGAAAACAAAATTAATCCTATACATATAATTAATTTCTTTCCTAATTTATCAGCTAACGTACCACCGAATGGCGATATAATCATTTGAGATAAGGCGAAAGCAGCAACTAATAATCCTAAATCACTACCAGTTAACCCCAAATCTTTTAAATAAACAGGTAAGACTGGTATCACTAGACCGATACCTAAAAAAATTAAGAAAATATTAAAATATAATACCAAAATCTGTTTATTCATTTGCTCACCTCTTTTTTCTACTTGTCACTCTTAAAGCTGTTATTTTTCTTTTCCACGACAGATTGCAATTCATGCTAAATATTCGTAAAAAGTTTCTATATTGTATTACAATATTGATACAATTGACAATATTTTTTCTTTGTAATTATCACTATTTTCCATTTAATTGTATAATTAATGACATATTAAAATAAAGGGGATTGATCATATGAAATTGCAAAAAAGTAATCATACTATACTACTAGTGTTAGAAAAAGGAGAAGATATCGTTGAATGTATAACAACCTTTGCAGATGACCAAGACTTAACATTTACATCTGTCAGCGGCATTGGTGCATGTGATGACGTCGTTTTAAAATTTTTCAATTTAACAACGAAACAATATGAAGAAAAACATATTACTGAGCCACTGGAATTGACGAGCTTATTAGGTAATATTTCTCGTCTAGATAATGGACATTTTGCACATTTACATGCAACATTTGGTACGCAATCATATGAAACTTTTAGCGGACATCTCGCTAAAGCAATTGTTTCTGCAACTGCTGAAATTGTGCTTACCGTTACAGATATGGATATTCAACGTACATTCAATGATTCAGTTGGTTTAAATTTACTTGATCCACAATAAGACATTACTTTTTAGTTGAAACACATCAACTCAAACGTTATCATAAGTGTTTAATTATAAATGCATTCGCACTTTGGTTTAGACATTTCTATAGTAAATAAACCTTTAAATAAAGTTTTGAATGTAATTATAATTACCACATTAATATGAATAACTTTTTTCATTAGAAAGTAGTGTATATCATTTATGAATTCACGATACATCGCTAGAATTTACTTTTTAGTATTATTTATTGCGTCACTATTTGAGAATAAAATATATCAATTTATGACATTAAATTTATTTTTAGCATATATACCTTTTGAGCTAAGCCTACTTTTGCGTTTATTTAGACCCAATAAAAAATATGAATGGCCGCTCTTCGTCATATATAGCTTTATATTTGTATTACTTTTACCTAACACATTTTATATGGTAACTGATTTAATTCATCTAAACCAATTTCAATTTAACTTTTATGCAGGGCTTAACTTATTTGAATGGAAGTACTTTACTTATTTACTGTTAGGTGTCTTTTTAGCAGTTTATATAATGATTTTAATCTATTTTGAAATTTTAACGCTTACCTCTCATCTATGGCTTAATAGAATAATTGTTCTAATTCTTATGTTTTTAAATGGCTTCGGCATTTACATCGGACGTTTCTTACGCTTACATTCCGTATACTTCTTTAATGAACCTATACGCGTCTTAAATCACATTCTAAAAAGTTTAACAATCGACACAGCAATATTTGTATGCTTTATGGTTATGATGCAAGCAGCTATTTTATTATTTGGAAAAGGAGTTAGATTGAAAAAGTGACTTTAGATATAACCGTTTTTATGATATCAATCATCGTTCTTCAAATGATTATTGGACACCTATGGTATGATATTGGTTTAAGTTACACAAGAAGTATTCTGCTGATGTTATTTCCGCTAGGTATAGGCGTTTTTGTTCAACAAATGATTTATTTCGAACGACAATATCCTAAATGGGATGTTCCTCAACATATAAAAATAAGACTAAAGTATATTTATATCATTACATTTTTGGAATATGTCTTGCTATATTTCACTATGTTTACTGACATATTCCGATAGAACAATTTAAACAAGCTAACTATGGCAAAACATGTCTTAGTTAGCTTGTTTTATTTTAGTTGAACCATCAAATCAGATCAATTAGTCTAATGCTTTAAATGTCGCTAAAACTTGAGATCTCTTTTCTTGATGATCCACTATTTGTTTTGGATAATGACGACCTAACTCAATCCCTTGTTTAAATAATTCAGATTCATTTCGATGTGTGTCATGTAAATACTTTGCATCAATTTGATTTAAAACTGGAAGATATGTTTTGATATATAATGCTTTAGGATCAAAGCGTTCACTCTGCCTAATTGGATTAAACATTCTAAAATACGGCACCGCATCCGTACCAGTAGATGCAGACCATTGCCAACCATGAACATTTGATGCTGCATCATAATCTATAAGATACTTTCTGAAGAAATCCTCTCCCCATGTCCAATTTATAAATAAATCTTTTGTTAAAAATTGAGACACAACCATTCTCATACGATTATGCATAAAACCTGTTTGTCTCAATTTCATCATTGCTGCATCAATTATTGGAAATCCCGTTTGACCATCACACCAAGCTTTAAAATCCGCTTCATTTTCAGACCAATTAATATGACGATATTTCGGTTTAAAAGATTGATGTGCAGACTCCGGATATTGTGTCATTAAAACATAATAAAACTCTCTAAAAATGAGCTCCCGAATAAACGCTTCATAGTTTGACTCATCTTCTTCATATCGTGATAACAAATCATTGAAAATTTCAATAATATCTAATAAGCCATATGCTAAGGCAATGCTTAATTGACTTGTTAATATTTCTGGTAAATATTCTCTGCCATTTTCATAATTCTGTATATCATGTTCTAAAAATTGTTGCCATTTTTCTTGTTCATGCGCTTGTGATGAACCAGCATCTATTTGGACATCTTTTAAATTATTAGGAGCTGCAATTACAATGTCAATTAACTCATTTAAGTCGTAATGATATACATCTCTAATTCTCAAATACGGTCGCCATTTTTTATAAAAACTAGTAAAAACTTTGTATGGCTCTCCTTGTTGATTCATCGTTTTACTCGCTTTAAAATAATGATTACCACGTACTAATGTAACGGTAATTTCTGCTTGATCAAATTGAGAACGTTGATGTAAAATATCGTATTCTTCAAGATGATAACTCATGATATCTCCCGCTACTACTACTTCAGATATGTTTTTTTCTTCGCAGAATGAAATAACAGCATCATATGACATGACATAAGGTGTGAGATTTTCTTTGTTTAAAGATTGATAAAAGCGTTGCAAAGTACCACGATAATATTGTGCTTTCAAATCAGATGCTGTACTCATATCCTCTTCTGCAATAATGAAATAACAAGCATCAATATCATCTTTTTGTTGATATATATATTCAAATAACGGATTATGTTCTGTTCGAAACATACGATTTAATAACACAGCTATTGCCATAAATTAACCACCTATATTTTATCTTTATTAATAACATAACCTTTCAGTGGGAGTGGGACAACGATAAAGAAATACTTTTTCTTTAGAAATTAGTATTTCTTATGCATGAGTTTTACTCATGTATTCCTATTTTTAAGTACATATTAGCTGTGGCTAATGTGTAAGAACCACTACATAATAAATCATAGGTGGTTCTTTATCATTTCTGTTACTCTCCCTCTTTTAAAGCAAACCTAACCATTTCCAATAAGTCATACTAAAAACTATCACTAGAATATACCCTACAATTGTCAATGGTATACCTGCTTTCAAGAAATCTTTAACTGTAAAAGTACCAGTGCCATAAGCCAACATATTTTGAGGTGCACTAACAGGTAATAAGAAACCAAAACTAATAACAAATTGTTGAATTAAAACAAATCCTATAGACTGATCTCCTAAGTGTAACGTAGAGGTTAGCGAAATAAAAACAGGTATTAACGCTGATGATAAACTTGTTGCACTCGCAAAGCCCAAATGAATCAATATATTAAAAAGCGTGATAAGTGCAATTGTCGCGATAATAGGTAAATGTTTTAAACCTAAAACACCAAAAGTTTGATCACTTAACCATTGAGCTGCACCTGTTTTCAAAAGAACGTTACCTAGCGAAATACCTACACCAAACACGATAATTGTTCCCCATGGTATTTTATTTTCAACATGTTTCCATGTCATGACACCAATTTTCGGCATTAACATAACACCTAAAGCAATAATAGTAATGGATGCAGAGTCAATCGGATGTAATACTTTTTCAGTTGACCAGAACAGTAATAATAACATCGATATAACAATTAAACGCCATTCACGTGCGCTAACGGGGCCAAGTTTATGCAATTCTTCTTTTATTAAATCTTTGCCACCCTCTATTGTATTAATTTCGGGAGGCATCACTTTAATCATGATGAAATATAAAGCTATAGACATAACTATGGACCAAGGAGCTGCATATAAGAACCACTCGCCCCATGAAACATCAAATCCTAATTGATGGTTTATAAAATTAATCGCTACGATATTTTGTGCTGCCGCCGTTTTGATACCAATATTCCAAATTGACACAGCTTGTACTGAAGTAATTATTAATAATGACGCTAACTTGCTATCTTTAGAAACTTTAAATGCTGCAATCATACCCAGCAAGATTGGTACAACTGCCCCTGCTCTAGCTGTTGCAGAAGGAACGAAAAATGCAAGTACAATTGAAACAATAATTGCTCCAATAACTATATTTCTAGTTTTATTACCAACAATTGATAGCACTATAAGAGCTAGTCTTTTATGCAAATTCGTTTCTTGCATAGCAGCAGCCAAAAATAATGCGGCTGCAACGAGAGCTACAGCTGATGTTGCAAATCCACTAAACGCTAATGATAATGCATGATTTGTTCCTAGAAAATCACTTCCAGTTAAAACAGCACTACCACTTTTCTGGTTACCCAGCTTTTCTCCTAAATTTTGAACCGGGCTAAATCCTAAAAGTAATATCATTAAGCCAATAATTAAAGTTGCTGACACCGGATATGATACAGCTTCTGTTACCCACATAATAACTGCAAAAGCTAAAATAGCTAGTACTGCCTTAGCCATTATTGGCAGACTTGAAGGTGCCGGGAGTAATAGTACAACTATAAGTATTATAAAACTCATAACAATCCAAAATGGCTTGTATTGCTTTTTTGTCTTTTCTTTCTTTTGTTGTTCATGTTTAACTACCTTTTTTTCTTCTGACATAACAGTCACCCCTTTGTTTAATCTTAATTTAATTATAACAATTTTTTAAAACATACATTTTTAATTTATGCAAAATACACAATTTTATCGAAATATTTTGTAAATAATATTGCTAGGTGATGAGTTATCTCGGTTAATTACAAAAAGATATCTAAGTTTAAATATTAGAACATAAAAAAACTATCTACTGAATATCCTCATAGCATCATTTTTCTAAGCAAAAGTTAAACTTAGTTAGATAAAATGCAAATGAGATTATTGTAGATAGTCTCTTTTTAATATTTAAAAATGATTAATGCCATAAACATAAATAATTCCAAAGAATGCCGCGCCACTAAGCACTGTTAATATAAGACTTAGTAACAATGTGCGTTTATAATGTTTAATAAATGCTATGAACAAAATGACTACATTATACGCAAAGAAAAGTCCGAATAATGTCATTGTTATTTTCAAATCAGAATAGAAAATATTTAATAGTAATACAATGACTGCATAAATTACATACGGAATAACTATAAATTTGCGTTCAAATCTTAATTGTTCGAAACGTTTATCTTCGTTTGTCATGATATGCTCCTTTATGATTTAAAAGTAAATAAGTTTACGGAATATCTTGTTCGATAATAGCGGTGTAAATGTCAAACCACGACTGATCATCTAAATTAAGTTGCAGCCCTTCGATTGCTTGATCAATACGCTTTAACTGACTTGTTCCAAGTATCGGCATGATACGATGCGGTATTTTTACTAACCATGCTATCATCACAGCTGTGTCACTCACACCATATTTGTCAGCTATTGATTGAATAACTTTCATAATACGTTGCGCTTTAATATCTTCCTTGTCGAAAATTTTACCGCCTGCAAAAGGACTCCAAGCCATGATTTGAACATGGTTTTGATACATTGAATCCATTGTTCCATCTTGTAAACTATCAACGTGATATGGCGATAATTCTAATTGATTGATGCTAATATGTAGTCTTTCTTTCTTTATATATTGATTTAACAATTGGTATTGAGAATGATTAAAATTCGACACCCCGAATGACTTCAACTTACCTTGTTTAACAAGTTTAGTTAATGCATCAGCAACTTGTTCTGGATCCATCAATGGCGAAGGACGATAAATGAGTAGACTATCTAAATAATCTACATTCAAATTGATTAATGACTGTTCAACAGATTTCACGATGTGCTTACTACTCAAATCATAACGATGTCCATTTGTAAAATCAAATTGCTTAGAAGGCAAAATGATACCACATTTTGTAACAATTTGAATTTTATTTCTTAATTCGGGTGATAAATCCAAAGCATTACCAAACAGTGATTCACATTGATTATCCCCATAAATATCAGCATGATCCATCGTTGTAATCCCACGTTCAACTAATTCGTTTATAAAATAATTTAACTCTTTCGCAGTCATCTTCCATTCATTTGCACGCCAAAAACCTTGTACAAGTCTAGAAAAATGAACATAGTGATTAATCATTATTTGTTCCATATCTCATCCACTCCATCCCTCAATGTCACAAAATATTCACAATAAAAGTATTAAGAAATTAATGTGCTATTTCCGTTAAATTGAAACAACAGATTTTCTAATTTACGTAAATTGTAGCATATCCAATTGATTACGTATGTGATTTGTATCTAAAGTTTCACCAATAATAACAATCGTTAATGGTAATTGCATGCCAATTATTCCATAGTCTGGTAAACCATATGCATATTGAAATTCATAAATTGCATTTGGTTGATCTCTAAATGATACATAACCTTTCAAACGTAGAACAGATTCCGGTAATTTCATTATAAATTGATAAAACAATTGACGATCAATCGGACCTGTAAATGTGTAAGTCATACTTTTAATCCCATGATGATGGTGATGATGAGACGATATCTCTCTGTCTTTACCAGGTAAGTCCAATTCTTCCAACGAAACTTGTCCATAGGTTGTTTTATAAGTTGGAATACTTGCACAAATCATACTTAATTGCTTATCAATTTTCTCAAGACTGTCATCAGTTACAAGATCAATTTTATTAATAATAATCATGTCACTTAGTTTCAACTGATCTTCCATCAGCGAAACTGTATTTTCGGTATATTGATGACGTTCCAAAAATCGAGTCGCATCTAATACACCATAAATAATTGGCTTTTCAAAGAAATTAACGATTTGCGGATCTTGACATGCAACTAGTAATTCTAAAGGATGCGCAATGCCTGTCGCTTCTATGATGACATGATTAACGTCCCCTTTTAAAGCAATGGCTTTTAGTTCATAGACAAGTTCTTGTTTAAGATCGCAACAAACACAACCATTAATCAATGAATGGACTTCAATTTCATTTGAAATACTATTGCTATCAATATCAAAAGTACCGAATTCATTCATGATGATTTTAATTTTCTCATCATTTTTTAATAATTCACTAATATAATGTGTCAGTAACGTGGTTTTACCACTACCCAAAAATCCGTTAATTATGGATATTCTTATTTTTTCATCTTTATTATTTTTCATTTTATATTCTCTTTTCTATTACAGTTATTTTTAAAAATGATAACATATATATTAAATTATCTTTTTGCTTGATTTAATCAAAAATATCTTCTAAACTTTAAACATACTTTAATTTTAGCATGGCATTGAATCAAAGAAAGTTGTGAATTAATAAACAATCAACTTTTTAATGATTACCAATCCGAAAAGAGAAAAAAACGGATAGTATGTCTGGAGGAGAACTTTAATGTCTGATCAACATAATTTAAAAGAACAGCTATGCTTTAGTTTGTACAATGCTCAAAGACAAGTTAATCGCTACTACTCTAACAAAGTTTTTAAGAAGTACAATCTAACATACCCACAATTTCTTGTCTTAACTATTTTATGGGATGAATCTCCTGTAAACGTCAAGAAAGTCGTAACTGAATTAGCACTCGATACTGGTACAGTATCACCATTATTAAAACGAATGGAACAAGTAGACTTAATTAAGCGTGAACGTTCCGAAGTCGATCAACGTGAAGTATTTATTCACTTGACTGACAAAAGTGAAACTATTAGACCAGAATTAAGTAATGCATCTGACAAAGTCGCTTCAGCTTCTTCTTTATCTCAAGATGAAGTTAAAGAACTTAATCGCTTATTAGGTAAAGTCATTCATGCATTTGATGAAACAAAGGAAAAATAATTAACTTTTGTCATGACAATTAAAGTAATGTTTAGAATTTATTAAGAATAGAAAAACAATTAGCACGCGTAAGCTTGTTAGTTAAAAAACTGCTTGAAAGGTTTCTTAGCCTATCAAGCAGTTTTTTTATGCATTATATTGAATCATATTCCATAAAGCACCTTGATTAGCGAGTAATTGTTGATAGTTTCCCTTTTCAACTATTTTACCATTTATCATCACAATGATGGTCTCAAAACGTGACAATAAAGTTAAATCGTGTGTAGCAACAATTAATGTTTCTGCATGTGCTTCAATTAAATCCATAACTTTTAAACTATTTTGTTTATCTAATGCCGTTGTTGGTTCATCTAAAATCCATGTTGATGCAGTATCTTTTAATAACATCCTCGCAATCGCTAAACGCTGAATTTCTCCGCCAGATAATGTATGACCATCTAAGTCAATTTGACGTTCTAGTGCCAAATGTTCTAAATCTAATTGCTTAAATATTGCTTGCACCGCTTCATCTTTTTCATCGGAAAATAAATTTTGACGTATTGTACCATCAAATAATTGTTGAGATTGTAGCAAGACATTCAACGATTCAAACTTATCTTTGTCATCTATTTCAAACATATCCATATTTTCGAAACGAATAGAGCCACTATCTAATTGATATAACCCTGCCATAATTTGTAGTAATGTACTTTTCCCTGAACCAGAAGGACCCACAATCGCAATCTTTTCGCCTCTATTAACATTAAAATTAATATCCGATAACACATACGTTTGCTGGTTCCAATACTTAAAACTAGCGTCCTTAACTTCATAAATGTTCGTTGCGTCATACTTATCAGTAAGGCGGTTTTTTCCATTAGTAGAAGGTACAGATATCACTTCATTAATATCGTGCAATGCTTGGTCAGTATCCGCTTTATAATACGCGACATTTGTCATTGGTACAGCTTGTTCAAATAAAGTTAAGACCATTAAAACGATACTCGTCATATAAATAATATTTAGTTGGCCTTCATTAATTTGAATTAATCCTAGAACTAAACTTCCAAAAATCGAAAGCATAGCAATAATATTTAATATAAAATCATAAATCGTTAAAAAGCGTTGCTCTTTAAGTTGTAATTTATCAAAATGATTTAATTTAGCCATCAAATTATCTCGATAATGATTAATTTGATTAAATCGACGTAGTTCATCCATACCAGCTTTATAATCATAAAAATGATTTAAAAATCGGGCCTGTTCATTAGCTGCATGTTTCTTTAAAGTACGTGCTTTTTTTGAGCTTAACCAAGGAACGATGAGTAAAGTAAACAACATGCTAACCATAATCAATAGCGCATGGCCGATTGAAATGAACGCCAATACTATTACTGTAACTAGCGCTGTCAAACCGATGACGACTGGTGGATAATAAACACGTAAATAAATATTTTGTAACGCCTCAACACGACTAATCATACGTGAAATTAAATCACTAGAACTCAGTTTACGGTAAACATTAGGAATGACATTTACTAATTTACCGAAAAACTGTACCCGAATATCACGTAGCATTGTAAATGTAGCTTTATGAGAAATAAGGCGCTCTACGTATCGAGTAATAGCTCTTAAAAATCCAAACAATTTTACTGTTACGACTAAAATCATCAGAGCGTATAGTGGCGCACCAAATGCACTTTGTGTCACCATATAACCACTTAAGAAAAACATGGCGAGCGCAACTAAACTTCCACAAACACCAACAACTATAGCTAACAATAAATCCTTATCTACTTGAAATTTTAGTCGTGTTTTCATAAGTCATCACCATTTTCTGTTATATTTACTGAAATATTGCGATCATCAGCAATCAGTCTTCCTTTTTCTATATACAAACGTCGTTGTAAATGGCGAATTGTATTATCTCTATGTGCAATGACAATCATCGTTGTACTTTTAAAATGTTGAAACAGAACGTTCTGAATCATGTGTTCTGTTTGAATATCTAAACCAGTTGCAGGCTCATCAAATATAACGAGATCTGGCTTCATAACTAAAAGACGGCAAAGTTCTATGCGTCTCATCTGTCCACCAGATAACATTTCGCCTCCTTCACCTATTATTGTATTAATGCCTTTTGTGAATGATTGAACTTTGTCTAATAAACCTACTTCGTCTAGCACTTCTTCAACAGTATTATTTTCTATATCTTTAAACATCGTAATATTCTCTTTTATAGAAGCACTGAAAATATATGGCTGTTGGCTAAGTATTCCTATATTTAAATCACGCTGGTTTGTACTTATAGTACCTATTGTTGGCTGATAAACACCTGCAATAAGATGTGTCAAAGTTGATTTACCTGCCCCGCTTGGACCTACAAGTGCAATTTGATCACCTTTAAATATTTCCAAATTTAAATCATTTAATACCAATCTATCAGAATCATCATATCGAAATGATATGTCTGTTAACTGAATAAATGGCTTTTGATTTTCCTCATACTTTAATAGAAATTCATTATTATTGTTCGGTTGTTCTAAAAACTCAAACACAACGTCACTGGCACCTTCACTTTGTTTTCCAGTATGGAACGCTTGTCCTAAGTCCTTAATTGCATTATAAAATTCAGGCGCTAAAATAATCGCAATTGCCGCAGTTTTAAAATCAATATTATGAAATACTACTAAGCTTAGCGTTGCTTCCAATGCAACCAATCCAATACCTAACATACTTATAAATTCGAGCATTAATCCCGATAAAAAAGCACTGCGTAAAATGCGCATTGTTAAAGTTCTAAACTGAGTACTATCGTCGTAAATATGCTTCTCTGTTTGCTCTGTACGATTAAATAGCTTTAACGTCACTAAACCTTTAGCAATATTTAAAAACCGTTGACTAAATTGATTCAAATAAGTCATTTGATCTTTTGACTCATCTCGCGTTTTCAAACCGAAAATAATGTAAAACAAAGGAATAAATGGTGCAGTTATTAACATAATTAATGCGGTATTGAAATGGATGAAAAACATTGCAATGATTATGATGAGCGGAACCATCATTGATTTGAACACTTGAGGCAAATAACTCTTATAAAAAGGTGCTAGACCATCAATGTTTTCTGTGAGTATAGTCATTTGTTCACCGATTGGATGACCATTATTTTTATAAATAACCCGTTGTCTAAGCATATGCTTAACTTTAAATGCTAATGTATCACCTAACCATTGATTTAGAAATTGCACAGTTGCTCTTAAAAGTAAAACACCTAATAAAATAAATAATACAATCCATAAACCTTGAAATTGATGTCTTATAATTTTAGCTAAAAAATCTGCTATTAAAATATTTTGCGTTATAACGAGTATGCCGAGACCAGTACTGACCAAGAACATGAGTACCGGAAAAATTTTATATTGAAACAGTATTGTTGTTAATTTTTTCACAATTATATCACCTAAACCTATTATAAAAGGTTTTCCTTAAAATCAAATTAAATAGCTCAATAAAATATTGTAGTTTTACATGTAAAAGAAAATGAATATATACATCTTTAGTCTAGTATTATAACTATAACTAGCATGTCTTTAAATGAATATGCTATCATGATATGGTAATTTTGATATTTAAATAAATTAAATTGAGTAATGAAAGTGGGTACATTATGTTTATCATTGAATTAATAAAAGGTATTATCTTAGGGGTCGTCGAAGGATTAACAGAATTTGCACCTGTTTCCTCTACTGGACATATGATTCTAGTTGATGATATGTGGTTAAAATCATCCGAATTTTTAGGTTCTCAATCAGCATTTACATTTAAAATCGTCATCCAATTAGGATCCGTCTTTGCAGCAGCATGGGTGTTCCGCGAACGCTTCTTAGAGATTTTACATATTGGTAAACACAAACATGTTGAAGGAGAAAACAATCAACAAAGACGTTCAAAGCCAAGACGTTTAAATTTATTACATGTATTAGTGGGTATGGTTCCAGCAGGTATTTTAGGCTTACTATTTGATGATTTCATCGAAGAACATTTATTTAGTGTGCCAACTGTTATGATTGGCTTATTCGTAGGTGCTATCTATATGATTATCGCTGATAAGTATTCAGTTAAAGTTAAAAACCCACAAACAGTGGATCAAATCAATTATTTCCAAGCGTTTGTAATTGGTATCTCTCAAGCAGTAGCTATGTGGCCTGGTTTCAGCCGTTCAGGCTCAACAATTTCAACTGGTGTATTAATGAAATTAAATCATAAAGCAGCATCGGACTTCACATTTATTATGGCTGTTCCAATTATGTTAGCAGCTAGTGGTTTATCTTTATTAAAACATTATCAAGATATTCAGATTGCTGATATACCTTTTTATATTTTAGGCTTTTTAGCTGCATTTACTGTTGGACTAATTGCAATCAAAACATTCTTGCATCTAATTAACAAAATCAAATTAATTCCATTTGCCATTTACAGAATTGTATTAGTAATCTTTATTGCTATACTTTACTTCGGATTTGGCATTGGTAAAGGTATTTAATTTCCTTTTAAAATATAGACTGTCAATTAAGGAACCACTTGATTGGCAGTTTTTATTGTCTTCTTTTAAAAACATCTGAAATACTTATAAGTGATTCACTACTCTCATCGTTTATATTGATGTATCATAGGGTATGTAAAATTAATAAAGTAATTATGGAGGCAAGATCTATGGATAAGAAAAAAGTCATCAAATTTATGATTAATGTATTACCAATTGTATTGGTACCGTTAATTGTTGAACGTAAACGTATCAAACAACATCCGGACGTACAAAAAGTTACAGATGCTACAAGTAAAGTTGCTTCAAAAACATCTGCAGCAATCAGTAACACAGCGAGTGATGTTAAAGAATATGTCAGCGATAAAAAGCAAGATTTTGAAAATAAGCGTGAACTTAAAAAGTTTGCTAGAGAACATGATCCTGCCTATATTGAGAAAAAAGGCGAAAAATTAGCTAAACAAAATCGTAAAGACGCTGATAAAATGAATAAAATACTTCAAAAAAATATCGAAAAGCGTCATAAAGAAGAGCAAAAAGCCCGCGAAAAGAATGAAATACAACGTATTAAAGATATGAAAAAGTCACAAAAATACGAAGTAAAAGCAGGCTTAACACCTAATAAATTAGATGAGAAAACTGAGAAAAAAGGCGATAAACTAGCTGAAAAAAATCGCAAAGAAATCGCTAAAATGAATAAAAAGTTACAAAAAAATATTGAAAAACGACACAAAGAAGAACAAAAACGCCAACAAGAAGCTGATAAAGCACGCATCAAGTCATTTAAAAAATATAAAGATTATGTTGCCAAAAGCGCCTCTCAACAAAATAAAGAAAACAATACAGAGGCATAATTGTGACACATATTATTATTGATGGAGATGCTTGTCCTGTTGTTGATTCTATTATAGATTTAACAACTGAGACAGGCATTTTTGTGACAATTATTCGGAGCTTCAGCCATTTTTCGAACCAATTATATCCCCCACATGTATCAACATTATATGTTGATGATGGACCAGATGCAGTTGATTACAAAATTGTTCAATTATCAACGAAAGATGATATCGTAATCACTCAAGATTATGGACTCGCAAGTTTATTAGTCGACAAAGTCTTAATTGTCATGCATCATAATGGGAAGATATACAATTCCAAAAATATTCAACAACTATTAGATAAACGATATATGAATGCACAAATTAGAAAACAAGGTGGTCGCCACAAAGGTCCCCCACCTTTTACAAAGCAAGATCAAAAAGTGTTTGAACAATCACTATTAAGAGTCATTCATCGAATTAAGGAGCTGGATTAATATGAAGCGAATCGCAGTTTATTGTGGTGCAAGCAAAGGTCATGACCCTTCATATGTACAAAAAGCATACGATTTAGGTAAATATTTTGCTGAACAAGGTTATGAATTAGTATTTGGTGCAGGGTCAATTGGTATTATGGGTGCCATTCAAGATGGTGTATTAGATCATGGCGGCAAAGCTATTGGCGTCATGCCTAAAATGTTAGATGAACATGAAATCACAAGCCAACGTTTAACTGAATTAATTTTAGTTGATTCTATGCATGAACGTAAAAATAAAATGGCAGAACTTGCAGATGCATTTGTCATGGCTCCTGGTGGCGCAGGTTCACTAGAAGAATTTTTCGAAATGTATAGTTGGGCTCAAATAGGCATCCATGAAAAGCCTATTGTCATTTATAATATTAATGGCTTTTTCAATCCACTACAAACAATGATTGACCATATGATTGAGGAAGGTTTTATTGATCCTAAGTATCGTGCACTTGCACCGTTATGTGACACTAAGGAATCATTAATAGAATCAATATTGAATTTCAAACCTCTAGGTACTCGTTCATACGATTAATCATTCTAAGGTTAAAAAATAAACAAACACCCCTAATATTGTTATCATCAGCTAAACAATGTTAGGGGTGTTTGTTACGCCTATGTATAAATTTTTCACTTTCGAAGATTAATGTAATAGCGCACTTGCCTTTTTAATAAATGATACTTACTTAGATTGGGTAATTCGAAATGATCATACACTGTCATGCCAATTTTTTCCATTACACGTTGTGAAGCTTTATTTGCTTCTGCTGTAAAACTATAGACATCGTATATTTGATGTTGTTCTGCTAACTTCAACGCTGCCTTTGCGCCTTCAGTTGCTAATCCTTTTCCCCAAAATTCTGGCAACAAGCGCCAACCTATTTCATAAAGCGGTAATTCTTTAAATGGATAATCGCTTGTTTCTGGAATATAATTCAAACCTATAAAGCCTATCCATTGATGGGACTCTTTATCTTCTACAGCAAATAATCCAATGCCATAATCTTTAATAACCGCATCCATAGTTCTCATATCTAATTCTGAACGACGATAACTCAATAAACTTGGAAAATATTTACGTACGTCATAATTCGCATTCATTTTTTGAAAAGGTAACAGATCATCTTCATGCCAGTCTCTTAATATTAAACGCTCTGTTTCACAATAAATCATCGATTGACACTCCTATATAATTTCTCAATAAAAAAACACAAAATCGATATTTTGATCAACTTTGCGTTTTAGATAGCAGTTTATTTTGATTTAGAAATATAGCTTATAAGTTCAACATGAACTGGCACTTCTTTTAAACGTGCTCTATCTGATTTCAGCGCAGTAAAAGTTGCATCTATAAAATCTTGTTGATGGTTTAAACGATATGTAGCAACAAAAGTATCTGTATCGGACTCAAAGTTTGGTAAATGTGCAATTACACGCTTAATTTCGCCAGTAGAATCAGCAATCGTGCGCCCTGTAATATTTTCTAATTCTCTACCTAATTCTGGCAAAGTAATATCTTGCCCCTCTAAAATTCTAAAATCTTGTTCATGCATGCCGTTTCTCTCCTTTATTAATTACGTTGTCTATTTTTACGTTCTGTTTCAATCATGACCACATTTTAATTAATACATACCCTTAAAATAAGGTTTAAAACGCTGTACCTTTCATCTATAACAAGTAAGCAATTCAATTATGATTGGTGTTTGTCATTAGCTTTTTGATCTTTATCTGTTGATGTAGGCTTTTTGTGATTATCTTTATCCGATGACTTAGTTTGATCTTTTGATTGCTTATCTTGTGATGCCTCTTTATCTTTATCTTTGTCTTTTTTATCGTCCTTTTTATCTTCTTTAGACGGCTTTAGATCTTTCACTTCTTTTTCAAGATCTTTTTGTTTGTCTTCTAATTTTTCTTTTTCTTGTTTTAGCTTTTCTTTTTTATCTTTTAATTCTTTGTTTTCTTTTTCTAACTTATCGATATCTTTTTCAAGAGTTGCTTTTTCTTCGCTTTTACCGCAACCTGCTAATAAAATCATAACTGACATGATGCTGATGATTAATTTCTTCATATAAAACTCCTTAACGTCATTTAAATCTTTATTAATTTTAACATGAATTAGCAACATAATCCTAATTCTAATCAATATCTTTATACATTTTTACATGACTCACTTGATAACCTAAATCTTTATTCAAAGATATCATTGGCAAATTACTTTTATGAATTGTACTGCTTATTCGCTTTGCATTCATAGTTTTTGCCCATTTTTCAAGCGCAATCTTCAGTTGCGTAGCTATTCCCAGTTTGCGAAATTGTGGTTCAACATATAGCAGTTCAATGTTAACCATACTTTTTTCATTACTAAAATGTACCCAAATAAACGCTATTAATTGACCTTCATTTTCATATATATAAATTTTATCATTTGTATGTTCTAATCTTGAACATATCATCTCGTACCTAAGAGCTATACTCAGTTTAGTACATTTATAGTTGGATTCTGCTTGCGACAATAATGTCTCATGTATATTAGCTATTTGCTTGATATAATTATGTTCATCTTTATTAAGTGTCCTCATTTTCCTCTCCAATATTAATCGTTATATTTATGCGTTTAATATGATATGATTGACCTTATTAATACTATAAAATCATTTCCATTTTAATTTGGAATTAAACATTTTTAAAGGAGCGCTTAAGTAACAATGAAAAGTACTGCGCAATTAACAAAAGAAAATAATGTTAAATCATTAAGATTAAGCAATACTGATAGAGAAATCTTCGAGAATTATATGACTTATATGCGCTCTGACTTTCGCGTCAATCCTCATGATACAGAGTTAATTATTAACCGTATACTTAAACAATTATTAAGCGCAGAACAACATGGTTTATTAGCCTTAGATTTTTTCAATCATGACCCAAAAGCACATGCAATAAAAGAACTAAAAGCGATGCCTAATGAAACATTTAAAAATATTTTTAAATATATATATCAGCACATCGTTCTATTAATTGGAATTGTTAGCTTTCTCAAAGGATTTTTAGGATTTTTCATGGAAAAAAGTGGAAGTAATTTATATTTTGTTTCATTCCCGTTTTCAGTAGTCGTTGGATTCTTTATTGTCTTTTTATTTATATGGTTTAGTTTTAAAACAATACAACTGCAGTGTTTTAACAATTCAAATTGGATATGGATATTCACCTATTTAGCAATTATTCTACTAATTGTAGGATTTTTCTATGTATTCTTTATTCCACAATCATTACTTGCCTTTGGACCATATATTCAGGTAAGCAATTGGGTATTTATTATATTTTCATTTATAGTTATGCCTATTGGATTACGCATTGAAAAAAATATTTCGAAAAAACATTCTCATACATTTTTATAAACAAAAAGCTTATTACATCATATGCTAATTTGGTACTGTTAATGATAAAATCACTAAATTACAGTTACCGAAAAACATATTTTGCAATAAGCTTTTTATTAATTAATCAATAAAGCATCTATAAAGAACCATACAATCATTATAAACATAATGATTGCTTGAGCTATACTACTTGTTAAAAATGCTACGATTGAACCTATACTTACTTTAACTGCTCTTTCAAATGAATAGCCTTGTATTAATTCAACTATAAATACCAAAATAAAAGGTATAATAATAATTCCAAATGGCGGTAAAACAAAACATCCAATAACGACACCAATTAAAGCTGCATACTCTCCAAACTTAGAACCACCGAAGCGATTCACAAAATATTTATTAGCTAAAAAGTCCGCACATAAAATTAATATTGTTAGCAATGCCATAGATACATAAAACACCCATGATAAATGCTGATTATGAAAGCCAAATTGATAGATTAGAAAGCCAACCCATAATACTAAAACAGAAGGAATAATCGGCTTAATCAACCCAACAAATGCTAACATGAAGGCAGCGAGGATAAGTAGCCATAAAATAATTGTCATGTTGATATCACATCCTCTTTTGTAATTTTTTGATTTTTAGTAAAGAATATAAGTATCATACCTAACATGATTGATGTTGCTGATACAAAAAATACATTTTCCAAACCTACCCAGTGACTCATAGCACCACCTAATAGGTTACCACCTAACTGTCCAATAACCATTGCATTAGAAAATAGTGTTGAGGCGTATCCTGGAAAATCTGGTAAGATATCTTGGAAATAACTAATGCCAATTCCTAAAAGAACCGCTAAGAAAATAGCTAAAAATACCTGTCCTGCTAACATCATATAGAAGTTTTTAAATACCCCAATGCTGAAGTAGAATAAACCACCAAAAATCGCTCCATAAATCAACAATGTTCGAGTCTGTAATCTAGATGATAAAACGCCAAGAATGATCATAAATGGCACTTCTAAACCAGCACATAAACTAGCTAAATAACCGACATGTTGCTCATTTTGTTTTAAATAATCAGTAACAAATAAAGGCATATTCATCGTATACATCCATTGTCCAATGTGTAATAAAATAAATGCAATAAATGGTAATAAAAGCGTTTTGTCTTTAAACATATTAGGAGCAATTTTTTCAACATGTTGTTGCGTACTAATCGGATGTTTAATGTTTAAATCCTTATAGAAAAACACTTGAAGTACTAAAGTAAATAAAATGATACTTATTGTTCCACCAAACAATCCAGCATAGCCTTTTAATCCGATTAATTGCGCACCAATAAATGGACCAAATAAAAAGCCCAATGAGAACATTGAACGTAATACTGTGTTGGCAAATTGAGCTCTATCTTTAGAGCTTGAAACATTGATAGATTCTCTAGCAGATGCATAAAGTTGGGGCATTGCTGGTGCAAATAATCCTTGGAAAATCGCATATAGTAATATGAATAACCAGATTGTATCTACAAAAAAGTATATTGAAAAACCAAGCGAACCCATTAATAATGCGAGAATAATAATAATTTTTCTATTAAAGTGATGCGTATCCGAAAATCTAGCAATAATTGAATTTACTGTAAACTGGCTAATCGCTGCAGATGCTAGAAGTAATCCATACTGGTTTGTTGTCATACCTAAATCTTTAGTTGCAAAAAGAACAAGATATGGGACCGTAACCGCAATACCCATACCTAGTAGAAACATATTAGCAACAAAGAGTTTATAATTCTTTATTTGTAATAACGCTGCAAACATATCCATAACCCCGCTTCTTAGAGCCCCTTTTAATTTATTAATTAGGGGCTCTTATGCAGTTGGTGCATTAGCAACCAACTGTATTCCTTTAGTCCCCTTTTAATTTATTAATTAGGGGATCTTTTGCTGTTGATGCATTAGCAACCAACTGTATTCCTTTAGTCCCCCTTTTAATTTATTAATTAGGGGCTCTTATGCAGTTGGTGCGTTAGCAACCAACTGTAATCCTTTGTCCCCTTTTAATTTATTAATTAGGGGCTCTTTTGCAGTTGGTGCGTTAGCAACCAACTGTAATCCTTTGTCCCCTTTTAATTTATTAATTAGGGGCTCTTTTGCAGTTGGTGCGTTAGCAACCAACTGTATTCCTTTAGTCCCCTTTTAATTTATTAATTAGGGGCTCTTTTGCTGTTGATGCATTAGCAACCAACTGCGTTCAATTTAACCGAATAGTTTAAAATTAAATACTAACACCTTAAATTAGTCTAAAACTATGCCTTTGGTTGTTCAACAAAGCTCGCCATGAGATTTACAAAAGAATCAACTTGTGGCAATTGCAACATGCTCGGATCATAACTCATAAACGTTGAACGAATCAGCGGTTCATTATCAATTTCTACTTTTTCAAACTCAAATTGTTCTCTGCTGATATTTTTCATCATAATTTCTGGCAAGATTGTAACACCTACACCACTAATCAACATTTCTTTACAAGTTGCCACTTGATCCACTGTAATAGTTGCATGATAATCTTGCTCTAAATTATCGTTATACCATTGCTTTATTTGATTTATATAAATCGGGTCAGCTTGAAACTCTATGAATGGTAACTTTGTAACATCGTCTCGTCTATTTTTTGGAAAAATAAAATAATGATCATCATTAAATAAATGTGTGTTAGCTAAATTCATTACCTTATTTCCACGAGTTATCATAACATGATAGTCTCTATGGTTTGCTTTAATTTGTTCAGTTGAACCAACTTGTACTTGAATTTCAACATTAGGAAATTGGGCATTATATAGGCTCAAAACTTCAGGAAGTAAGGTTTGTCCAATCAATGAAGAACACCCTATTGATATTGTTCCATTCACTTCACCAATATATGCCTGCATTTTGTCAAAAAATAATCGCTCTCTTTTCAACATGTCACGGGCATGCTCAATAATCATTGTTCCTTCAGTTGTTGTAATCAATTGTTTTTTTGTTCTGATAAAAATATCTACTCCAAAAGCATTTTCAATAGCTTTTAGTCTTTGTGTAACAGCAGGTTGAGATATATATAAAATTTCAGCCGCTTTACGTAACGTTTTCGTTTCGTCTAATGTTATTAGTAAACGATAGTCTTCAATCTTCATAATTTCCCCCCATAAATTATTCAATTATTGAACTTTCATGGCTACAAGCATTCATGAGTTCATTACTAACGAATAATTTCACCAATTTTATTGGTATGGCTGCAGCTTGAATTACTTAGTTTTTCTTTTGTTGTTGGTGATTTTTAGTTTGATTATATTGCTTAGGTTTTATTTGTTTGCTTTTTTCAAAATTAGTTTTATTTTGTGGCTTTTGATGATTTTTTTGAGCCTTTGCATTAATTTTATTAAAGCAGTACATGATTTTCTTTTGGAATCCTTTAAAATCATTTTCTAACTCTGCCATAATTTGATGCGCAATCATATATGCTTCATGAAATTGCTTTTTTGTAATTTGCTCACTTTCTAATGCAAACATTAAATCATCTTCATCTACTAACTCATATTCACCACTTGGTAATGCTAAAACATCTAAACATAAATCTACTGTACGTGCATTACCTTTTTGCGTTATATTTTTGATATTTATATCAAAATAATATTCTAATGGATTGCCTTTATTATCAAACATTACAGTTATACTATAACGTTTCTTTTCAGGTAGTATTTGCAACCATTTATAATTGTCATCTGCGACAATAATATTTTGTCCAACTACCGTCACCTCTAAAGGATCACGAACCTTTTTCATCGTGACTAAGCCTATAATACCCTTGAACCTATTATTATTAACTTTTACCTCTGTGTATTCCCTATCAATTAGGCGACGCCAGTGACGTTTATCTATATACTTTACTTTCACAGTCACCAACTCCTTGTCATTATTATATAAAACTACATGAATGATGTCATGTCATGATACAGTTTTATAGTTTTTGTTAATCATATGAAAATATTTATTATTATTTTACTACAACTCGCTTCAATTTACTTAAAATAGACAATATTAATTAGATAGTACACATACTTCTTCATAACAATGATTTTTCAAAATTATAAATAATATGGTCTTATCGTTTTCAAAATCATTTAATGTTAATTTCATTAGAAAAAGCTGTAGCATCAATTCTATTCTGATTCAATCAAGAATACATACAAAAATGAAGTGACTCAAAGGTTTATTAACAACCTTCAAACCACTTCATTGATCATTTTTATTTTAAAGCATATTTTTCAATCACTGATTTAAGATGCGGATATTGTGTAATTAATTCAGATTGCTTAAACAATTCAAACTGCTTAAACTCAAATGCCGGTTGACACATACAACCTACTAAACTATAAGTATTTGAAATTTCGATTGAAGAAGCAAAAATTGTTCCTTTAGGCACTACATATTGCAATACATCTCCATTTTGGATATCAGTACCCAATGTTGCAGTCGTATATTCCCCATCCGGATTTATCATATGAATTGTTAGAGAATCACCAGCATGATAGTACCATACTTCATCAGCATCAATTCGATGAAAATGCGAAATATTGTCATCTGTAAGTAAAAAATAAATACTACTAAACGGCGCTCTGCGTCCATCTTTCAATACTTCTCGGATTGTCTCTCTATAGAAACCACCTTCAGGATGTGATTCAAGTTGCAATTCATCAATCCATTGTTCTGCTGATTTCATTATTTCAAATCCACATTATGGAATACGTTTTGTACATCTTCTAAATCTTCTAATGCATCGATTAATTTTTCAAATGTTACTTGGTCCGCTTCAGAAAGTTCAATATCTGTTTGAGGTAACATTTCAAATTCAGCAACTTTAAATTCTTCAACACCTGCTGCACGAAGCGCATCTTGAACGACTGCAAATTGATCTGGTTCAGCATAGACTATTGTCAATCCATTATCGTCAATCACATCATTTACATCTACATCTTGTTCCATTAATGTTTCAAGTATTTCGTCAACAGACTTTCCTTCAATACCAAATGTTGCCACATGATCAAACATATAAGCAACTGATCCAGATACACCCATATTACCGCCGTTTTTACCAAAAGCAGCTCGCACATCAGAGGCAGTACGATTTACATTATTTGTTAACGCATCAACAATTAGCATTGATCCGCTTGGGCCAAATCCTTCATATCTTAGGTGATCAAAGTTTTCGTCTCCAGCACCCTTAGCTTTATCTATTGCTTTTTCAATAATATGATTCGGCACTGAATATGTCTTAGCGCGTTCAAGCACCAACCTTAAAGCTTGGTTAGATTCTGGATTGGGTTCGCCAGATTTTGCTGCAACATAAATCTCCTTACCAAATTTCGCATATATTCTACTTGTGTTTTTATCTTTTTGGGCCTTTTTTTCTTTAATGTTATTCCATTTACGTCCCATAATGTCATCTCGCTTTCGAACTGTTTAATTAACAACATATATTATACATGATTTTTTTATGATTATATACATTTTCACAATTAACATTATTGAACTACGATTTCTTCAATCTGTTACTTAGTTTTAAAATATGTATAAATTAAAAATGTGCCGATAAGCAATTTCTATGCTTTCGACACTCAATTTCAATTAAATATTTAAAAATTGTTCTACATCTTCAAATAAAGCATTAAATTTAGATATATCATCATCATTTAAATAAATATAAATTTTACGCTCATCTTTAGATGATCTAACTTTACTAAGTCTTTCTTTTTCAATTAGTCTTCTTATAGAAACTAATAATTTTGTCCTACTTAAATCTAGCTCATCCATTGCAGTTTTTAAAAATGATTGCATAAGTACTTTCTCATCTTTGCAATGCTTCATCGTTAAATCTAAGACTGCTAAATCATTTAGCGACAACTTATATTTTTTATCAATATATTCAGATAATGCTTTATATTGTTTATAGAAGCCAAGCAATGTTTCTAATTTCTCAGTATTCAAAATGTTGCACCCCCAAATATATAAAGACAATGCTTCTGTCATTATTATCTTAAATTTTCCTGCCATTGTCTTTCTCATTTGTTTTTAATACGTTGTCAAAATTACCAACAAATGCAAATTAAATTTTGCAATACATATCAAGGTGTTATTTTTTTCCTATTTTAATTATGTATAACGCATTAAAAGTAACGTTAATATTTAAGGAATTATTACTAAAGTTATGCTCTTTAATCTCGATTGCTGGTTTAAGGTAGTTGTCAATTTTAGATAGTAAACTAGGGTTCCATTCATATTTATCTCTTAATTCTTTAGAAATCAAATGATTAATGTTGCCACTATTTTCGTCCAATGTTTCTATTACAATTAGATATTTATCGTTTAAAACATTGTTTTTAAAATTTATATAAACTTGACTATCCTCAAAATTACTCATAATTGTCTCGCTCTCTATCACTCGCCAATCATAAATAACAAGACAATAATAATTCTCTATATCAAAAATAGAATAATAACTGTTTTCATATTTGGGTTTTGAGACATATTCGATAAATTTTTCCAATATAAGACCTAGTGTTGTTTTAAATCCATTTTTGTCATATAGATGCATCGCATTAAATGCTTGATGATTGTCAAAAATGTTCAATCCAAACCCAGCAAAGTTGTGATACAGCGCACTTAATGTCTTATAAATTAATGGAGCACTATTACTTAAATCTTGTTCTTTATTATTAAGCAGTTTATGATTTTCAACATTTAGAAAAATCAGCTTTTCTTGTTCAATATCCAATTCATTAATTACTTGTTTTAAATTTTTAAAATGCAAAATATTTTTCAATAGTAACTCATCATTTTCCCCCATCAAATAAGGGCTACTTAAATTTGCATTATCTATTATTAACGAATCGAATTTAAGTCGCTTTATTTGTGATACTAGTGATTTAAAAACTGAAGGTTTTTCAAATAAACAGGTAATGTTCAATCCTAATTTCACATTCAACATGATGTTATGTAATTTTAATATCATTCGATAAATTGTTCTAATTTCCATCAATGATAAATCAAAAACAAAATGCACTTCGTAATTATTATGATTACTTAATTCGTTTGGAGATATTTGTCTAAAAACACTCATAAAAGCTTCTTCAACATAATAAGTTGTATCAATATCATTTATATTAAATGCTATCTTTAAATCACTTTCAATTATTGTTTTAATGATTGCGAATTTTTCTTCTTCGGACATGGTATTTTTACTTTTTAAAATCGATGGCATGATGAAAAAGACAACTTGACTGTTCTTATTCAATAAGGTTTTAAAGATTCCTTCTAAGAAAACTAATTTCATTTCTGTATAAGTATTTATTTGAATAACCGTTTGAAACAATTTAGGTGTTTCAAATTTGTCTTCATCAATATGTATAACATCAGTTAGGTGGTTTTTATAATGTTCAATATAATTCAATATGATTTCTTTTACTTCTTGCACCATTTTGCCTACTAGTGGTTCTGGCTTTAGCATTAAACATTTATTATATTTTGATAAATTACGATATTCATTCGGTGTTATATCCATATAACTTTTAAACATTTTAGAGTAAGTTGAGCTACTACTAAAACCTAAATGTTCACTTATGTTGCTAATAGTACTATCAGTAGTAAGTAGAATTTCAATCGATTTACCAATTTTCAAAGTATCAATATATTTTTTAAAACCCATGCCCATAAGTAAGTGGAATTGTGATGACAAATTTGACTTTGAGACAAATAATTTATCAGCGACACTTTTTAATGTCAATCGTTGATTTACATTTTGATAAATATATTCGAGCTCGTCACGCAAATCACCATAATAGGCATATCGATATTGATTTTGCGCAATCTTTTTATCCATACTTGCTTCTTTTGCAATAATTTTAATAATATCCTGTAATTTTCTAACATCAGCGTCATTGAGAGGTTGATTATCAAGGTATCGATAAGTCAATTTTAATAGTAGACATTTCAAATTATAGGATGATTTAATTAACTTTGCTGTATAGTGGTAATTAAAGAAAGTAAAGCCTAATTCCGCAAACCAATCGCTACTCAAATACAACATGATCGTTTTTTTATTATTCTTAATACTAAATACATCCAGATGATTAATAATATATATATCATCTTCAATTATTTTACTTTTACGAAATTTTTGTAGTTCGATTTCCCCGTCAATTGGCCAAAATAAGACTATGCCATCTTGGCAACGCGTTGTCGCATATTCATTATTAGTAAGTATATGCAAGCATGATTTTGCCATAACTTTACCTCTTTCTATATTTAAGTACCACTTTTATCATTCCCTATAATATTTAACTTATTTAATTAAACGTAAATTTAACACAATACGAATACCAAATCAAAAATAAATAAAACTATATAATGGGTAATTTTTAAACTTATATATCAATCATTTAAATATTACCAAAATAGATGTAGTCAGTTTAATTAAACTATCCAATTGAAAACACACTACTTTTTAGTATTTTCAAAATAATTTTAAATGACCACATCTACAACGTATTACTATTATCTTTTGTTAGTTTTATATTCATTTTCAATTTAAAAATAAACACTTATTTAAATCACATTCTACTTTTGAGATGAGCTCAAACTAACATTAAATTGTTTATATTATCTATACTTATTCCTATTAATATTTCGATTTTAAAATTAATACGTAGCTATACTTTACTTTTCTAATAAAGTGTAATTAGAAAGGCAAGCACACCTGTTTAAAGTTTATCTTCTAAGATTTGTTTACTTTAGAACTATAGCAGTTAATCATTTCAATGATTAATAATATCTTTACAATTAAGGTAATATATTTTTATTGCTTTATCAGTAAAACCTCTATTTAAATTTCTAATTTATGACAATCGCTCCAATTTAAGGTTGATATTCATTATTGATTATTCCAAACTTTATACAAATTTCTTTATTAATTTAACTGTTTATCTTCTGAACATATTAGCAAGATAAAGTATATCCTTAATAATATTCAACAAATTAATAAATAGATTAAATCCCATTTCTCTTGGTGAATAGTCACCTCTTTTTAAACGATTAAAATCATACAAAGTATAAAGCAGAAATAACAACAGACTAACGACGGTAATAATAGTATAAAAAATAGGATTTTGAAGAAAAATACCAATTAGACTCGCAATAATTAATGTTATCAATGTAACGAATAAATACTTGCCTATACTCGATGCATCTCCAACGAAGAAATAACCAATAATACCAAATGCTATAAATGCAAAAATTGCTAATGCGATATTTTTATAGAAAATATCTGGTCCTAAATTTTGTAAATACGTGGTAAACGTTGCGTATGACAATAAGCCAATTACTACAGCGTAAATATGTGAAATAATTAAACCGAACCGTCTCGCTCTTTCAAAAACAAGTGTTGCTAAAATAATAATCAGTAATCCAAATGACAAGGGTTGTCGCCAACTTAATGGTAAAAACTGACCTAGATAGCATCCTATGCCAAATATAATCCAATAATACATAAAATAAAGCCACACTTTACTTATTGATTGAGCATGCTGGTTTTGATGATAATATGAATGATTTGTATTTTGCGACAAACTAATTCCTCCTTCTACTGTCGTTTTATGCGTCAAATTTTACAGTAAATTTTGCTTCATCAAAAGAAATAACCTTTAACAAGTATAGTAATTTTACATTTTACAATGTTACAAAATATAATTTTTTATAATTAGTTAAAATCACTAAAACGCTTTTATACACTATCAAATCAGCATTTATAAAAATATGAACCGATATCCTAAAATGTTAATAATATTACAAGATAATAACAAACCACACAAAGCTACTTATTTTTGATAATATGGAAAGCGTAATATAAAACGAAAACTTAATTTACTATATAAATTGTCTTAATAATTTTTAAAAGTAGTAAATCTTAATTTTAAGGAGGAGTCCCTTTGAAAAAATTAGCATTTGCAATAACAGCAACATCTGGTGCAGCTGCATTTTTAACGCATCATGATGCACAAGCTTCTACACAACATACAGTACAATCTGGTGAATCATTATGGAGTATTGCTCAAAAATACAACACTTCAGTAGAGAGTATTAAACAAAATAACCAATTAGATAACAACTTGGTATTCCCTGGTCAAGTTATCTCAGTAGGTGGAAGTGATGCACAAAATACGTCAAACACTTCTCCACAAGCTGGTTCAGCATCATCTCATACTGTACAAGCTGGTGAATCATTAAATATCATTGCTAGCAGATATGGTGTTTCAGTTGATCAATTAATGGCAGCCAATAACTTACGTGGTTATTTAATTATGCCTAACCAAACATTACAAATTCCTAATGGTGGTTCAGGTGGTACAACACCAACAGCTACAACAGGTAGCAATGGCAATGCATCATCTTTTAATCACCAAAATTTATACACTGCTGGTCAATGTACATGGTACGTATTTGACCGTCGTGCTCAAGCTGGTAGTCCAATTAGCACATATTGGTCAGACGCTAAGTATTGGGCTGGTAACGCAGCTAATGATGGTTACCAAGTAAACAACACACCATCAGTTGGTTCAATTATGCAAAGCACACCTGGTCCATATGGTCATGTTGCTTATGTTGAACGTGTCAATGGTGATGGTAGTATCTTGATTTCTGAAATGAATTACACATATGGTCCATACAATATGAACTACCGTACAATTCCAGCTTCAGAAGTTTCTAGCTATGCATTCATCCATTAATTAAATAAATTGTACTGATATATACTAGCAATTCACATCATGTGAGATTGCTAGTTTTTTATTTTTGAAAAAAATTTTCATTTTGGTACAAAAAATTATCTCACCCTTCCCTATCATACTTATTTATATTTTGTATGAATGGTAGTTAGGTAAAAAATAATAACCTACCTATTTGATTAAATTAAATGCATAATATATTAAAAATCAAAATAATGCAACTAAGTTGACTATATAATGATTTAATTTGTTATACCAGTATTTTACGCTTTTTCGTCTACATATACAAATTTATATTAAATAAAGTCCAATACAATTTAGGTTAATTAAACAAGTTGATAGCTATTTAATTATTCATTCATTGAAGAATATAAACTATTAAATCATTATTTTGCTCTTACATATATTTTAATGACCTAACTGATTATGTTCCATGGAATACATTTATAACATAGCCCCAAATTAAAATGCTTTGTCTTGGTCTATCTATGTAAACTCTATAAAATATGTTATCTACTTACATAAAAAATGAACTTCAATACCACCATATGTTTGTGATACTGAAGTTCAGTATAGCTTAATTTTCAATTAGAAAAATAAGTTAAGTATATAGAATAAAAACGCTGCTAAAAATGCAGATATCGGTAATGTAATCACCCATGTAATAATCATACGTTGAGCAGTGCTCCATTTAACACCTTTAGCTCTGTTAGAAGCACCAACACCTAAAATTGATGATGACACAACGTGTGTAGTTGATAATGGGAAATGCAGAGATGACGCAACAAAAATTGTTAATGCAGATGATAAATCGGCCGCTGCACCATTTGCAGGACGTATTTTCATAATATTACCACCTACAGTTTTGATAATTTTCCAGCCACCAATTGCAGTACCAAGCCCCATTGCTGTCGCACAGGCAAATTTTACCCATAACTGTGGTTCAACGCTGCCATCATTCTGTACATTAGCAACAATCAATGCCAACGTAATAATACCCATTGATTTTTGCGCATCATTCGTACCGTGAGAGAATGATTGTAACGCTGCTGTGAAAATTTGGAAAAATCTAAAATTACGATTCGCTCTTGTTAAATTTGCGTTTTTAAAGATAACTTTAAAAATTGAATACATCAAGAAACCAACACAAAATGCGATAATCGGCGAAACGATTAATACAATAATAATTTTTGTGAAACCTTGGTAATGTAACACTCCAAATGAGCCTTCAGATGCGATTGCTGCACCCGCAATTGAACCTATAAGTGCATGTGAAGACGAACTTGGAATTCCGTAAAACCAAGTAGCTAAATTCCAAATAATAGCCGCAAGTATTGCAGCTAACACAACAACTAATCCATTTTCCAATTTAAATGGATCGACAATGTCTTTAGTAATGGTGCCTGCAACGCCCGTAAATGTTAAAGCACCTATAAAGTTCATCACTGCTGCCATTAAAATTGCCGTTTTAGGCGTTAACGCTCTAGTAGATACAGCAGTAGCTACTGCATTGGCTGTATCATGGAATCCATTGATAAAGTCAAATATCAGCGAGAAAATAACTACAGCTATAGTGACGATGATTATATATGACATAAATATATACTCCCCTTAGCTATTTTTCATAATAATAGTTTCAAAATTATTTGCTACGATTTGACATTTATCAGCAATTTCTTCCATGCTTTCATAAATATCTTTTATTTTAATTAATGTGATTGGATCTGTTTCGCTATTGAAAATATGTTTAATTGACTGTCTTAAAATACCATCACAGTTTGTTTCAAATTCTTTAATATTAATTGAATGAATACGCATATGTGATAATTTTTTATCGACTAATAAGCCGACAGCAAGTTTCATTTCTGCAACTGCTTTTTGAATGTTATCAACAAACTCAGCCATATATTCATCTGTGTATTCGATTGAATACATTTCAAACATAGCTGCCGTTTCTTCAATTGCATCTAAAACATCATCAATTGCATCACATAATGATAAAATATCTTCACGTTCAATTGGTGTGATAAATGTTTGATTTAAATCAGTAATTACTTGATGTACTAATTCGTCACCATGTGACTCATAAGTTTTAATGTTGTCTGAGTATGCTTTTAAATCTAAATGAGTATTGAAATCCATTTTACCGAATTCAATAGCAGCACGATCCAGATTGAAAACCATCTCTTCTAATTGAACCATAAACTTATCTTTTTTCTTACTAAACATTTAAAATCCTCCATTTAAGCGATTGTCACCAATCACATTCAGTTATAATTTGTTTCAAATTAAGACAAGTGAATTTACAAACTAATGATACAAATTTGTTATTATCAATCGTCAGTATAATTTTAGTGTACTGATATTAATTTCAAAAATGCCTCACAGTAAACAATTTACTGTATTTGCCCTTATATGAAAATAGCACAAAATTTACAATCCCACAATTCAATTTACAAATTTTTAACAATTCCGAAACTTAACTTTTACATAAAATTTAAATAGTAGTAGACATTTGTTTTGAAAAAGTTGTTGTATAGGCAACTTTTTATCTATAAAACTCTAAAAATTGTAAATGGATATAGTTGGGAAATTTGCAACGATACAATATTTATTACATAACTTTTACATATTAAAATACACTTATCTTGTTTAAAACGATCATTGACTCATATATCTCTCAATGAATATACTTTTATTTTCTCACATTTAATACAATTTACAAAGTTGAATACTGTTAATCTTTTCAATTAAAAGCATCACCAATTAAATATATTTCATTCAAAACACTTTCATAATCACTCATACCTTTACTTCATTGTTAATATGGTATTTTAACCCAGTATTCAACTATACATGCTAAAAATATAACTTCTCTTCATTTATAATAAAAAGCTTCCAGTATAGTTCGTGAATCCGAATCCACTACTCTACTGAAAGCCATCTGTATATTTTATATGGAATGTCTAATTGTTCGCTTGGAATGATTATAAGCCGTCACTGCAAAAACAGCATACATACAAATGTATAATCCCATTACTATGAAAACCGGTATTTGATTCGTTGTACCCATTAATTTCATATATGCTAATGATGTAAAATATGCATGTGATAGTGCAATAACTAAAGGTAACCCAAAATTAAACATAATTTTAAACTTTAGTCCCCTTGCCATATCTTTTTGTGTAAATCCAAGCTTTCTCAATATACTATAATTCTCTAACTCATCTTCGGTTTCATCTATTTGCTTAATGTATATAATGCAACATACAGCAATCAAGAATGTAATACCTAAAAATGATGTTACAAATAATAATATTCCGGTTAAACTTGATATTGAGCTTATCGCTTCACTTCTTGTCTCAATAGATTTATCAACTTTATTTTTCGCTTTTTCTAATGCTAAAGCATCTTTTTTATGTTTCAAATCGAATCCAAATTGAGAGACGATATGCTTTGCCTTTGTATACTTTCTTATTTCTTGATAGTCTTTGTCATTTAAGACAAACGTTGGTCCACCTAAATCAACATCTGTCATAAAATAGATTTTATTAATATCTTTACGTAACTTAATATTAACATGATGTTTTTTCGTTCCTATAACTGCTTTACCATGCTTCTTATGTTTCACTAAATCTTTGATAGAACCTTCCGCTACAAACAAATCAGCTTGCCCACGTTTCAAATCAGTATTAGGGATGTATTTATCACTAGTAATTGTTACATTGTATGGTTCTTTCGCTTTTACATCAAATAAATTATCTTTATACAATTTCGTATGAATTACTTCTTTATAATTATAAAAATGAGGAATTTTTTGATTGTTTAATTCACTTGCTAATTGATTAGCTTTTTGTTGGTCTTTAATTGTAACGTCGTGTGGTGCAGTATATTTTATTTCACTTGATAAGGACGCTCTACTTATAGCAGCAAAGCAAAGAACTGAAACAGTAATCGCTGAAATGATTGCCATGACCGTAAGTGAAAAAGCATTTTTCTTAATACGATACATAATAGATGATGAGAACATGACATCATTTACACTTATAACACCTTTTCTAAACTTCTTCACCATTTTAAAAACTAGAGAAACAGAGCTTTTAAAAAATAAGTATGCCCCAATCACAGTTGACAATAAAATAAACATAAGTGTACCGATAGAATCATAATATTGAACAATGTTCAAAGATAGATAGTATCCTGTGGTAATCAATACTATACCTAAGATGCCTAAAACAACCTCTTCAAATGTAATTTTATTATGATTTGTTTCTTTAACCTGGTTATTCTTTGACATCTGTGAAATAGATTGTTTGAACACTAATATAAAATTTTGAGCAGATGTTAAAAAATAAGCGACACCGATTAACATTAATGTTTCAAATACCGCCCTCAAACTAAAAATAATTGGAACCTTTTCTTTAATTCCTAATAATGTAAAGACAATCATTAATAACAGTTTCGAACCAAAAATACCAATAATAATACCTAATATTGCCGTAATTATAAATATTAGTAATTGTTCGAGCATTAGTATATAAATAATGTTGAATTTCGATAAACCTAATGTTTGATATAATGCAAGCTCATAACTTCGTCGTTTAATAAATAACACATTGGCATATAACAAAAATGCAATTATGATGAAAAATAGAAAGTAGCTTCCGACTTGTGAGCCTTCCTTTATAATTGGATATGACTCTGTCATGTTTAGTTTATGAGCGTATTTTAATGCTACAAAGCTAAAATACAATACTACACTCGTAATTAATGAAAAAAGATAGATGGCATAATGTGATAAATTTTGACGGAAATTTTTAAATATTATCTCGTTAAAGGTCATAATTAACGCCACCTAAAACACTTTGTACACGTATTATTTCTTTGAAAAAGGTATGTTTATCGTCATCCCCTTGGTATAATTCAGTGAAAATTTGACCATCTTTTAGCATCACTACTCTATTGGCATAACTTGCTGCAACAGGATCATGCGTTACCATAATAATTGTAGACTTAAATGCTTCATTCATTCTTGTTAATCGTTTTAATAAATCTTGAGTACTTTTAGAATCCAGTGCACCTGTTGGTTCGTCAGCAAATATAATAGAAGGTAATGTAATAAACGCTCTTGCAGCAGATGTTCGTTGTCTTTGTCCACCAGACAATTCAGAAGGGTATTTATCACTAATATCCAATATATTTAATGCTTCTGCTACTTTTTCATAACGATTTAACATGTGTTCTTTATCTAACTTCTGTACCGTGAGTGGTAACATTATGTTTTCTTTAACAGTCAATGTATGCAGTAAATTATACTCTTGAAAAATAAAACCAATATCATGCTTGCGTATATCAGATAATTCCTTGTTTGAAAGCTTTTCTAATTTTTTTCCTTTTAATGTAATAGAACCTTGTGAAATATAATCAATTGAACTTAAAACATTTAATAATGTCGTTTTCCCAGATCCAGAGGGACCCATAATAGCAATAAACTCGCCTTCTTCAATAGACATATTGATATCTCGCAACACTTCTTGTGCCATTTTTTTAGTTCCATATATTTTTGTTAATTGTTTTACTTCTAAAATTGCCACTTTAACACTCCTATAATTTATCTTAACTTCATTTCCTTTAGGCTTTGGCACTTGTATCTTCAATTTAACATATGACTAACATCTATCTTATTATAACGTTGAAGCTGCATTGATGTATCAATTCTAAGTAACAAAACGCATGTTTAAAATGACAAATTTGTCACTTCCGACATGCGTTCAACAATTTCATTTTGTAATGGGAAAATCAATCTGACAGTTGTCCCCTTACCAACAGTCGACGTGACTTGCAGGTGAATACCTAATTGATCCTTTACACTATTTACTAAATATAGACCCATACCTGAAGACGTCGTTTCATTTCTGTTAGCCGTTGACGTAAATCCTCGTTCAAATATTCGCGGCATATCTTTTTTACTAATACCTCTGCCATAGTCTTTAATATATAACGAAACATGTTGATCATTTAATTCTGTCCCAATTTCAATATTAAAATTCTCACTATATTTCAATGCGTTTGACAAAATTTGTCTAATAATCATACGACACCATTTTATATCTGTATAAACATAATCATCCACTTTAAAGTCAACATCAAAACCAATACCTTTAACCTGACTAATATGTCTTGTTAATTGTATTTCATCAATGACCATGCGTTTAAGTGACACGTAATCAAAATACATATCTTTGCGTTGAGATTCTAATCTAGTAATATACAGCTGTGTATCCAGCATCGAGTTTATACGAGACCATTCATATAGTAATGCCTGTTTTCTTTCTTGATTTTTTTCTTGATCAATTAATAATTTCATGGCTGTCACAGGTGTTTTTATGTCGTGCACAAATTCTGTAATGGTCTGTTCATGCATATTCAATTGTAACTGTTGCTCAACAACCTTTTCTTTGTGAGCTGAGATTTGACGATATAAATAATCAACTGTATGACGTTGAAATGGCGTTTCCGCTAAATCTTTATGTTTAATTTCTTCTATTTCTTTATCTTTGTCAAAATGCTTATATAATTTTACTTCTTTAAAATATGTCAATATAAGAAAAATCATTGTTAAACTTAAATTCAAAGAGACAATATAAAATAAACTGTCTATTGGAAAATCATAATCGATTAGACTAATACCTAACATAAGGAAGTTTAAAAACAATATCCAAAATATCCAGTTCATGCGAGATTTCAAAAAATAAGCTACCCATTTCAAATTATTCATGAGCCATATATCCTTTTCCTACTTTTGTTTCGATTGCACTATCCATACTTATTTCAGATAATTTTTTTCGTAAACGATTCACATTTACTGTTAACGTATTATCACTAACAAATGCTTCATCATCCCATAATGCAGTGATAATTGTATCTCTCGAAACGATTTGATTTTTTTTGGTAATAAGAATTTCTAATATAATCATTTCTGTTTTGGATAGAAAAATCGTATCGTCACCTTTTTGTATACTATCTTTTGATAGATCTATAATGGCATCTTGCCATGTTAACGTGCGTTTTTCTTCAGCAGTAAATTCATACACTCGTCGATAAATCGCTTGTAATTTAGCAATTAATACATTTGTATAAAAAGGCTTTTGCATATAATCATCTGCGCCAAGTTCCATACTCATCACTTGATCCATTGGATTATCACGAGATGATAAAAATAATATTGGTACGTTGGAAACTTCTCTCATTTTTCTGCACCAATAAAACCCATCATATTTAGGTAATTGAACATCCAATATAACAATTTCAGGATTAAAACTTTCAAATGTATCCATTACTTTGCCGAAATCTTCAATACCAGCAACATTAAAATCCCATTGTTCTAATTCTTTTTTCAATTCTTGAAACAAAGTATTGTCATCTTCTACTAGTAGTATTTGCATCCATATCACCCAATATCATTTAGTATATTTCATATTTTCTCCTGATTTTAATCGACTTTGAAAATCTTTAATCCGGCAGTCAACTTCAAAGCCATGAATCATCATTTTTTGCATTGGTGCTTGTATAAAGTAATAAATCGGCCAAAATAATCGAGGGATATAATCGTATAGATGTATATAAACGACTGCCGACTCTTTGATTAATCTAAATTCTAACTTCCCTTGATTAACTGTATATTTTTTCACTAAACTTCCACTCAATAAAATTAAAGTTATTATTCCATCAGCTGTTTCTACTATTTTAAATACTGCGAGCGGTCGTACCTTATTCTTAATATATATCGTAAATTGATCATGTGATTTTTCTGTTTTCACAAAAGTTCCTTTAGTGTAACCCATCCATGCAATAAAATGGTTTACAACGTTCTTTAATGTCCATCCCTTTGGTAAAACTACCTTCATCGTTGATCTAACATCATCATACTTTGAAACTTGTAATTCTACATTAACTAAAGAACGTTTAAAAACTAAATTTGTTGTTTCTACAGTAGTACCATATGCACCTAGGCGTTCAATTGTTTCATTATCATAACGACTCCCAGGTATGTAGATTACTTTTTTTACTTGATTGATGGCCGCTGCTCGACCAAAATTATCTGCTGCGATTAATGTTAAATCTCTTGCTGATGATTGTGTTATTTTGGCAGAATTCTTTGTTGGGTCGATAAAGAATACAGCAATATCTATTTGATTCATTGCGGCAACAACCTGTTCGTAATGAAATATATCACACTGAATCCAAGTCATTTCAACATCATCTGTTTTTTTATTGTCTGGATATTTTGATATAGTAAAAAGTTCAGCATCATTTTCAATCACTTCACTTAAATACTTACCAATATATCCTGTTCCACCTGCTAATAAAACTTTAGGTTTCATCTAAAATACTCCTTTAAACTGTAACCAAAAAACATATTACTCCACCTTTTAGTTACATATATATTATAATAGTAGCAAATGTTTTAAAATTTCAAAATACTGGAGGCTTTTTATGGCCCATATTATACGTAGAGTTAGTATCAAAGATGTAGAAAATTTCATTTCAATGTTAGCGAAAATATACGACGAATCTCCGTATATGTTCTACACACCAGGAGAATATGATCCTAGCGTCACATCGGCTAGTAAACAATTAGAAGAATATATCACTTCTCCACATAAAGTCATCTTTGTTGCTGAAAGTGATGAACAACTCGTTGGCTTTGCCTTTGTTAATACGACACCATTTCAACGCATTAAACATGTTGCTAAAATTGATTTAGGTGTAAAGAAATTATATCAACATCGTGGAATTGGACAAGCACTTCTTGATGCCATTATGGCTTGGTGTTTAAACAATCAAATACACCGAATTGAAGCAAATGTACCACTCAATAACCAACCTGCCCTCGAGCTTTTTAAAAGTGCCGATTTTCAAATCGAAGGCGTTTTAAAAGATAAGTTATTTATCGATGGTAAATATTACGATGACTATATGATGGCTAAAATTCTTAATTAAAGCTATTTTATCATAATCTTGTATCAGAATCGCATAACAACGAATTTAATGGTTACCTAATACATTACTCATCCTTATCAATGTCATCTAATCTTAAATGAATGCGTATACTCTTATTCATTTATCAAATTTTAATTCAAAATAAAGCACCACTAATGTGTAATTGATCAACTATCAACTACGCTTAGTGGTGCTTTATATATTATTTAGTTTTCCTTACTATAAAAATCTTCGAGTCTAAAATCTATATTCGGTAATTTTTCATATATTTTATCCTGATACTGATTGTTTTGAATGTAAGTTTCTTCAGTAACTAACTTACCTTTACGCTTAATTCCATAATCTTGTACGAATAAATTATTATTTCTATTTATTTTGTAATACGGTACAACATTCGCACTAAATTTTACTCGTTGATGAATAAGTTCCATTGCCAATGCATAGTATTTATTTGTCTCATATAGCCATAAATGATCTATTGAAACACCTGAAACAATTACATCTTTTAATAATATCCTTACATTCGGCTTAAATGTGCTATGTCTATCTAAATAATTTTTAAACAAAACACGATGTATACGTCCAGTAACCATAACGCGTTTATTTTTAAATGGTTTTAATGCTGACCTTGTCATTTCCTTTCACAACCTTATTTTCAAATCACTTCGTGCTCAATCTATATTTTAATTTTTCTTTTGAATTCTTTTCAATTTATAAATTTATTATATCATGTGCACACTGTTTTTTGACTATTTAGTTGTAAAAAGTTATTTTCAGGTTCAAAACAAATTAGTTTGTAAATAAATGTCACATCATAATAGGGTGGGACAGAAATGATAAAGAACCGCTAACAATTTATTATATCTCAGACACTTACACATTAGCCCCACATGTTTTAAATTCTTCGTTTTCAATTTGAAGATCTTAAATGTTGCTTAAGTAATAAATTACTACTGTTTATCATTAGTTTAAAGGATTTAACGGTAATTCATTACTCGGATTTTCTATTTGTGGTTTCTCTTCAGTTTGAATACCACTAGAAGATGTATTACGACTTAAGAAAAGTAACACTTTTTTGATATTATCTATCGATTCAGGTTTATTAAGGTGAAATTGATATTGGTGATGTAAATGATGCGTACCATCATAAAACAAAGTATCTACTGGTACATTCAATTCTTGTAATTTCTTACTGAATTCTATATTTTGACTTTCGAATGGATCGCTATCTCCAACAGATAAAAATGTTGGTGGATAATTTTTTGTCGATTGTTTTACTGTCGACATTTGTGAAATATTTTTAAAACTCTTTTCCCAATCTTCTTCACCAGTATAACTTTTCATAAATAACTGTATTCTTGGAAACTCAGTTTCTCTAACTGTTTGCATATTATAAAAACCACCAAATAGTATAGCACCTTTAATTTGCGATGGTTTGAATGACTGATCAAATTTCATGGCTTCTCTTAATTGATTGTTTGTCTGTATTGCAGTAAATTGGCTTGCTAATTGAGCACCTGCAGAATCACCGCCAATAATTACTTGATTAAAATCAATAGGTAAATTCATTTTATTTTCTTTAATGAATTGAGTTGCTTGATTCATTTGAATTAATGGAGTGGGATATTTATATTGTGGCGCCAATGCATAATTTACATTCACAACAATGTACCCTTGTTCAGCAATTTTCGCTAATAATGGGTTTTTATACTGCTTATCACCCGCAATATAACCACCACCGTGCATCCAAAAAATAACTGGCAGTTTGGCATTTGAAGACATATCAACAGGTGTAATAATATCTAATTTACTGTTAGGGAAAACTCTATTGTATGTAAGGTTTTGATAAATGCGCACATTTTTATTTTTAATATTAATTTTGTCTTTATTAGCATGGTTCTCATTTGTAATTTGGTCATAATGTTGTTTCAGATGAAATGCTAACAATACACTGATTACAGCTATAAAAAGCGCAGTTATCATCGTCCATTTATTATCTTTATTCATTACATCGTACCTCTCTATTTGTTAGACGCTCATATTAATAGACTGAATAAATATAAAAAGCAATTCGCCCGATAAGAGTAGAGACGAATTGCTTTTAAGGTTAAAACAAAGTGATTCAATTGTAAAGTTTCGGATATCCATCATATGATATTAAGCAATATGTTTTTTATCCGCATTTTTACGTTTGAAATATTTAATAATTACAGCTACTACAATAAATAAGCCTACATATCCCATAATTGTATATAACTTATTAATTAATTCAGCAAATCCTACGAAACTTAATAAATAACCTGCTACCATCATTATAATAATAAAGATATGATATTTTTTACTGTATGGTTCTGTAAAACGTGCTGCAAATGAATACATTAGTCCTAGAATAGTATTATACATAACCGCCAGCATAATAACAGATAACACTGTTGCTATTAAAGGATGGATATTATTTGCTAACGTCAATGTTGGAATTGAGGCATTTTTAATAGTTGGATATTCACTTTGCAATGCAAAGTTGATCAATGCTAGTAATACAGTATAGATAATACCACCATACATCGCGCCTGCACCTGACACTGTACGCTTTTCAGTATCCCCACCGATTGCTACGATGGTACTAAAACCTACAGAAAAAGCTAATCCACCATATATTGTACCAAACCAGATTCCCTTCCAGATACTTGCTTCAGGCACTACTTGGTTAACTTCTGCTAATGAAACATGACCTTTAAACAAATAAACGCCAGCGATTAATACAACTAAAACAATTAAAAATGGTGTAACGACACCAAGGGCACGTACTATTTTATTAAAGTCTAATAGCAATGTTACATAAATTGCTAATGTCATAATTAAAGCACCTAGCCATGTAGGTATGTTATAACTTTCTTCAAATGTTGCGCCTGCACCAGCTATCATGGTTACAGCTATACCAAATAAGAAGAAAATTAAAATATAATCAAAGACTTTACTAAACTTTTCACCGAATACGTATTGTAATGTTGATTCATGGTTTGTCGCTTCAAAGGCAGTACCAATTTTTGCTACTTGGCGCCCAATAAAAGCTAAAATAAAACCAGATATAATGACACCTAAATAAGCCCACAAGCCATATTTAGTGAAAAATTGCATAACTTCTTGTCCTGTTGAAAATCCTGCGCCCACTACAATGCCGACGTAGGCAAATCCAATTTTTGTTGCTTCTTTATTCATCATCATGTGAATAATAGACCTCCTTAATTTTGCACAGTGTGCATTATAACGTACTGAAAATTAATTGCAAGTCGCATAGGTTATTTTTCACTTTTTCAAAATTGCTCAATCCATTCACATTATCACGTTCAATGACATTTAAAAAAATTATAAATTTATGCTTTTATAATGCAGTCATACGAACTTTTGTATAGGAAAAATGATTAATAATTGTGCTTCTTGACTTACGTATTTTTAGTTAAATTTCGAAAAATACATATCAAAATTTCTCAGTTAAAAAGGTTTAAACTATCTATCGTATGTTCTTTATTAAAATGTATAAATTTATAAAATGTTGTATAAAAACCATTTGTGCACACAAGTTTACTTCGTTAGTTTTTAAGTATTAAAAAAGGCTGGAACATATGTCCCAACCCAACCAAATGTTAAAACTATTATTAAGCTAATATAATTGAAATGTAATTAACGTGCATTACGTTGGTGTAATTCATTTATATCAACAACAACGTTGTCCATACGTTTGGCAGTGTCTTTTAAGACGTTACGAGCAACATTATTATTAGGATCTAATTTTAAAATTTGCTTGGCGATATCAAAAGCCTTCTTATCTGAAATAACAGGTGTTGGTATCGCATGCAATAATAACATTTGTAACAAACTTTTAACTTCTTTGCCGTCAGTAAGTTTTATGGAAGCGTCTGCATGATAATAAGCAGAATCCAAAGCACCTTCATATTCACTTAGTGGATACACAAGCAATAAAAATGCTAAGTCATGCATCTCAGATGATTCTTCGTACTTAATCATATCTAAAATACATGTATAAAACATCATACTTTCTACTTCATGCGCACTTGAAATATATGCTTCTTCAAATTCCATAAAATCTGTTTCGGACATCAATTGTCGTACTAAATCAAACTCGCCATTCAATACATGTTTTTTTATAAGGTGTTGCATGGCAATGTCCTCCTATTTCTCCAGATTTTATTAAACATTTACATATATACTATCATATTTTTTATAAAGTTTCATTTGAAAAAGGTTTACATTTTTCATTATTAGTAAATTTTAACTAAAATGATTGTTTGATTTCTGCTAATGCATCATCAATTGAACCGCCGATTGACAGCTTTACTGCTGCGATAAAACTGCCTTCAACAATTGGTGCATCAACTTTTAACACACGATGATTACCATCATACATTTCAATTGCCATATCTACATTCATTTCTGAAGATCCAATATCGTAAAAACACAATGCATCATCCTCTAATTTAGTCAAAACTTCTTGGATGATATCAAATGAAGTTCCAATTGAACCATCTGGTAATCCCCCGATTGGTATAATATCAACGTCACCAGCCATTTGCTTTAACAAAGATTTTGTACCACTTGCAATTTCTTTACTGTGGCTAACAAGTATAATTTTAGGCATTATCTTCATCTCCAATCAAAGTGTTTAAAATATAAACCATACTTTGAGCACCTGGATCTATATAACCTTTTGATTCTTCTCCAAAATATGCAGCTCTACCTTTCGTTGCTACCATATCTTTTGTATTATCTGCTAATTGCTGTAAATCATTGAATGTTAAAGTTTCACCATTTTTAAGCTTCTCTGCTGCTCGCGCTACTACATCATACATTGTCTTTTCATTTAAAGTAACTTTACCACGTGATTCAACCGCTTCGGCAAATGCCTGAATTAGTGTAATGAAATCTTGATTATGCATATCATCTTTGGCGACTGCAGACATTTTAACAAAGCTAAAGCCATACAGTGGTCCTGATGCACCCCCTACATTTGACATCAATGCCATACCAGTCGATTTGAACAATGATTGCATTGAGCTATCATCAAGTTTGTCTTTAAGACTACTAAACCCACGAACCATGTTAACCCCGTGGTCACCATCACCAATTGCTCGATCTAATTCAGTTAATTCAGATTCATGTTTTTTAAACGTTTCTTCTAAATTTAATAAACGTGCTTTCATATCATTCACTTTCATTTGTGTCACCTCATAAATGTATATTTATTCATATTCACTTCTTATTTAAAGTATTGACTTGTTGTTGGTGCTAAAAATGCTTCCAAATATTCTGGTTTATTAGGCACGATAGTTATAGAAAAACCTTGCATGTCTAGAGATGTCATATAATCACCAACAAACCATTTAGCAACATTAACCGTTCTTGCAGCCAAATTTTGTTGAATATATTTAGTTACAATATTTAATTCAGATAACGGCGTACCACCCATACCATTTACCATTAATATGACATCATTGGCAGTAACTTCTTTATACAATTCGTCTAATAATGTTCCAGCAATATGATCAATATCCTTTACTTCTTCCCTATGGATACCTTTTTCACCATGTATACCAATACCGATTTCCATTTTGTCGTCTTCAATATCAAAGCCATATTTTCCAGTAGTTGGAACAAGCGGTGGTTCAATTGCCATACCAATACTTTTAATTTCAGGTAACAACGCTTCTACACGCGATTTAATCTCTGTTAATGAATAACCTTTTTCAGCAAGATAACCAGCAAGCTTATGAACAAACACCGTTCCTGCAACACCACGACGTTGTGCTTCGTTTGTCACAGCAATGTCGTCACGAACAATAACAGTTTCAACATTTATATCTTCCATTTCTGCAAGCTCTTGTGCCATTTCGAAATTCATCACGTCACCTGCATAGTTTTTTACAACTAGTAATACACCATCACCATTATCTACTGCTTTAATAGCTTCTAATATTTTATCTGGTGTAGGTGATGTAAATACTTCGCCACAAACCGCTGCATCTAGCATACCTTCTGCAACAAAACCGGCATGCGCAGGTTCATGTCCGCTTCCACCTCCAGAGACTATTGCTACACCTTTTTCTTTTTTAGCTTTTTTTACAATAACTGTATTAGCAATCAGATCTAACTCTGGGTGCGCAATTAACAATCCTTCAAGCATATCAGTTAAAAATGTTTCTTTTTTATTGATTAACTTTTTCATCATGTTGTACCTCCTTGGTATTATCAGTCATAGTATAAAACAGAATAAATGAATGCGCTATCATAAAGAATCAACCTGATACCGTTATCAAATATATTTTTGATAAGACCGTCTTGATAACTTAATGATTCATTATTGAAAAAATAAATAGTCTTGAGTGGCTCATTAAATAAAAAATGCTATGAAAAGCCTTATAATAAAGTGCCTTTCATAGCAATAAGTTGTGTCCTTTGACACTATACATTTTTCGTTTTGTACATTAAATATAAGAAATACGGTGCACCAATAATTGCTACGACAATACCTGCTGGAACCCCACCTGGTTGTAATATAATTTTGCCAATTGTATCAGCTATAACAAGTAAACATGCCCCTACTAAAATGGCAATTGGTAAAAACAACTGGTGACGTGGTCCAACAATACGTTTGGCAATATGCGAGCCCATTAATCCGATAAACGAAATTGAACCTGCTACTGCTACAGCAGCAGATGATAACATTACTGCGATAAAGAATAATATTAAACGTTCTCTGTTTAACCTTACACCTAGACCTCGTGCAATATTATCACCCGTATGAATAATATTTAGTGTATTCGATTTAAATAGTAAGTAAGGAATAATAATTAACACCCACGGTAAAAATGCAATGACAAATGGCCATTCGTCACCCCAAATATTACCTGCAAACCAAGCAGCGATGAAATCAGATTGCTTATCATCAAATTTTGACATAATTGTAATTGAGCCACCATATAATGCTGTTTGTAAACCTACACCTATTAATACCATACTCGCAGGTGTAACACCTTCATTTTTATTAAAACTGAAAATAAAAATAATCAATGCAGCGGTGATACCACCTAGTATACTTATTAACGGCAATACATAAACAAAATTGTCAGCATTAATTTTACCAATTGCAATAAATAATGCGATTGCAAATCCGCCGCCTGCGTTAATACCTAATATACCTGGTTCAGCTATTGGATTTTTCGTGACACTTTGCACTATTGCACCACTAATACTAAGCGCTGCGCCAGCCAAAATAGTAATCATCATCCGAGGTAATCTGAAATCTAATAAGATTAACTCATCAATGGCATCACCTTGTCCAATTAAAGTTTTGAAAAATCTTTCTACAGGTATGTTGTATTCACCTGAGGTAATACTCCAAGTACAACCTAGAAATAGTAGAATGCTAAAAACAGCCAGTGCTATCCATTGTCTGCGTTTATTATTTGAACTAATCATATTGAGCGTCCTCCTTTTTTAACTAAATATAAAAAGTAAGGAACACCGATAAATGAAATGATTGCACCAACAGGCGCTTCTCCTAAATATCGTGCTATCATATCGGCAACAAGCACGAGTAACCCACCTAACAAGGCTGTTAATGGTAGAATTTTAGCATAATCAGTTCCAATTAAAAATCTTGCTATATGAGGTACCATCAAACCTACAAATGCAACTTGTCCAGCGATAGCAACTGCTATACCTGCTAGAATCATAGCAATAATTAAACATATGCCTCTGATCATTGTTACATTTTGACCTAAACCTTTAGCTAATGATTCACCAAGATTTAAAATGGTAAGTTGTTTACTAATTGTTAATATAATGAATAACGCAATACCAATTAATGGAATTGCCCACTTAAGGTGTGACCATGTTGTGCCTGAAACGCCTCCAGCAGTCCAAAATGTTACTGTTTGATTTAGTCTAAAAGCTAATGCAATACCTTGACTTAGCGCTGTTAACATAGCACTTACTGCTGCACCCGCTAAAATAATACGCATCGGATTAAATCCATCACGTCTAGATCGGCCTATCATTAATACAATAGCACCTCCTAGAATAGCACCTAAAAATCCAGCAAACATCAATATTAAAAATGAAGTGTTTGGTAAAACTGCATATGTTAATGCTAAAGCAAATGAAGCACCTGAATTTAAACCTATGAGCGCCGGATCAGCAAGACCATTACGAGTAACACCTTGTATAATCGCACCAGAAACTGCAAGCGCCATACCTACAATTACTGCTGCTATATTTCTGGGAATCCTAATCTCATTGATGATGTTTTGCTGTTGATTGCTAGGATTATAATTAAAAATAGCCTCTATAATTGTAGAGGCTTGAATTTTGGCGTCACCTATTAATGTAGAAATAAATAGTGTGATTAGTAGTATCATACTTAAACCTATAATATAGGATAAAAACTTCAATGGCGTTGGGTTCTCTCTATTTGTCATGTTAATTGTCCTTTTTATCATATTAACTTACTTAATTAAGAATAAGCTCTGCGACATAAGTCATAAGTTACCAGTAAAGGTTTTCCAGTTTTAGGATCTTTACTTAAAACAACATCAATATTAAAAACTTTTTCTAATATTTCCTGTGTTAATACGTCTTCTGTTGAACCTGTAGCGATGATATCGCCTTCTTTCATCGCAATAAGATGATCTGAGAAACGAATCGCTTGGTTGATATCATGAAGAACCATGACAATTGTACAACCTTGTTCCTGATTTAGCTTCTGAACTAATTCTAGTATTTCTAATTGATGACAGATATCTAAATATGTTGTTGGTTCGTCTAAAAAGATAATATCAGTTCTTTGTGCTAATGCCATTGCAATCCAAACACGTTGTCTTTGACCACCACTTAAATCATTGATTGAACGGTGTCGGAATGTATCAGTTCCTGTAACTTCCATTGCCCAATCAATTTCTTTCTTATCCTCAGCAGTTAATCTACCAAATCCTTTTTGATGTGGAAAACGACCATATGAAACTAATTCTCCAACAGTTAAGCCATCTGCTACTTCAGGTGATTGAGGTAAAATAGCTATTTTTTTTGCAATCTCTTTCGTAGATTGTGTATGAATATTTTCACCATCTAAAAATACTTCACCTTCTTTAACTGCCAATAAACGTGACAATGCCTTTAGCAAAGTAGATTTTCCACAGCCGTTAGGACCAATGATTGACGTCACTTTGCCATCTGGTATTTCAACATCTAATTTATTTATAATCGTGTTATCCCCGTAACCAATTTTAACTTGTTGTCCATGCAAACGATTCATAATTTCCCTACTTTCAATAAAATTCTTTCTGTTTATAAAAAATAATTTCTATTTTTAAATTATCAATTTTCAAAGGCATCCCAATTGATAATGATTATCATGAACATCATTATAACATTTTTCAATCTTATTGACTAACATTACTTTTTAAATTGGATAGCTCGATTTGTCATGTCTTGTATATTACTTTTATAAAATAAAAAACGCCCACAGATAAGTCTTCATAATTCAAAAACTTGTCCGTGGACTTCTATTTAAGTAAGTGTGTGCTCTTACCATTTATTTATTCATCTGCAAGAAAGCCATTACCATAGACATCTCTTACATCATGAATTACGAGGAATGCATCTTTATCGATTTGTTTAATTAATCGCTTTGCTTTTGAAACTTGTGTTTTAGAAATAACAACATATAAGACATCTTTTTCTTCACGCGTATAATAGCCATGTCCGTTTAAAATGGTTAAACCTCTTCCAATTTGCTCATCTATTGCTTTGGCAAGTTTGTCGGGATTAGTTGAAATAATCGTCATAGCTTTTTTAGTGTTTAAACCTTCTATGACATATTCCATCACTTTTGTTCCTATATAAAGTGATATTACTGTTACTAATACTTTATCAAGTGGAATAACTGTAAGTGAAATTGCAACAACGATCATATCGAAGAAAAGCAAAGCATATGGCGTGCTTACATCGAGGTATTTCGTTGCAATTCTCGCCAAAATTGTTGTACCTGCTGTTGTACCGCCTGCAAGGATAATTACTCCGATTCCTAGTCCAACGCTTACACCACCAAAAATGGCATTCACAATGCTGTTTCCAGTTTCTACTTGCCATGATTCTGTTAAACTCAAAAATATTGAAATAAGAATTGTTACAAGAATAGTTAAGTACATACTTCTCTTACTCAAAAATTTATAACCTATGGCAATCAATACTGCGTTGACCAAGAAGTTAGTGATGGCTGGTGAAATATGAAACGCATAATATAAAATAATTGCTAAACCTGTAACCCCGCCTTCACCTAAGTTACCAGAAATAATAAATGCATTTACACCTGCAGCAAAGATAAATGAACCTAAGACAACTAGTATTAAATCTTTAACCGTTTTATTCACGAAACCATCCCCTTTATATATTTATTAGACTATAAAAATAGTAGCACAACAAAAATACTGTCACAACTCTATGGAAAGAGTTCTAACAAAGATTTACTATTTAACAAATTTATATGAAGAATAGCTTTCCCTAATAAATATCACTCACAATATAATAATTAAAAATATTCTGAATTTTTAATTTACTTTCATTTCATTATCTGCTATAATGTTTTTAACTTCTTCAATAGAGAAGTTATCTCCTTTGTGTTGTTTATAATAACAAAACAAATTTTGCTCGAAGTACTATGACTGTACCTAGTCCTTACTGTCATATGTACAATAATATTCATTTCCCATAAAAGCCAAGTGTATTACCATGTGCACTTGGTTTTTATAATGCTTCAATTTCGGTAACTTTAAAAAAATTTAAATATCTTTATATCAATAATAAAAAAATCCAAGCATCTCACCTATATCAATAGACGACATGCCTGGACATCTTTTTTAGTTAAAATGTATTATCGTAGTCACTCTTCGACATATTACCATGCAAATAAACCAACGAAAGCTGCTGTTAATAATGAAACTAGGATACCTGATAATAGCATCATAGGCACATATTTAGATACAAAGTCTGATGTCTTTTTATCAACAATTCCTTTCAATGTACCGATAATCATACCAATCGTTGAGAAGTTTGCAAATGAAATTAAGAATGTTGTAATAACCGCACGATGGTGTGGTGTATAAGATGCGATATCTTTAGAAATTTCACCCATAACAACAAATTCATTTGTAACAATTTTCTTAGCCATTTGTTGTGCTACCAACCACGCTTCATCATAAGGTAAACCGAGTAATAGCGCAAATGGATACATAAACACACCTAAAATTTGGTTTAAACCGAAACTACCTTTTATGCCTATCCATCCTGCTATCAATCCTGTAATCAAATTGATAAAACGATCAAATAGATCAGCTAACGCTACAAAACTAATAACAAATGCGATGATGATTAATACTAATTTACCTGCTGCTAATACAGAATCTCCAAGGAATGAGAAGAATGGTTGACGTTCAACTTCATTGTTTTTAAGACTGTAAATAATATCTTCTTTCTCTTCAACACTTACTGGATTCAACAAGCATGACACAATAATCGCGTTAACGATATTTAGTGGAATTGCCGTTAGTACCAGTTCTCCTGGTACCATTTGTACATACGCACCTACAATAGCCCCCGATACAGAGCTCATTGACATCATTGCGATTGTTAATACACGCATTTCATTCATACGTTTTAGTTGCTCACTTGATACGGCTAATGCTTCAGTATTTCCTAAAAACATCATTTCTATCCCAAAGAATGACTCGAATTTAGGTTGTCTTGTTACTTTAGCTAGTAACCAACCAATACCTCCAATAATTTTCGGTAAAATATTAAAGTACATTAAGATATCAAATAATGGCACTATTAATAAAATTGGGAATAAAGCTGCAACAGCCATATCCATCATTTTAGCATTTGTCAAACTTGCAAATGCAAAACCTGTACCAGCATGCGCTGACTGAACTACCCAAGCGATACCATTGGCTGCTCCTCTTACTGCTTTTTGCCCCCAATCAAAATAAATAAAGAACCATGCTAAAAACAGGTTTAAAACAACTAAGATCCCAATTGATTGCCATTGGATATTTTTGCGATCTCTTGAAAATAATACCGCAATACCAAGAAATACAATTAGACCAATAATGTTGATTAATAAAAACATTTGGCACCCACCTATGATTTAATTTTTTAAAAATTTAGAAACATTGAAATATCAAACTTCTGTACCGTGGACTCTAAAATCAGTTAAATTGCTATGTAAAATATGAAGAATTATGACTCGTGGCTACAGTATTTAATATATGTATGTTTGCTTATAACTTGTATTATACCATGAGCATTTTTTTCTTAAAATATCGATTTCATTAATTTAAGAATTATTATGTCGTAACTTCTCAAATGATTTAAAATAGACAAAAGCTTGAAGCAATTTATTAACATCTATATCCATCAATGTGCCACACTTTAATTTCCTCGATGGTATATGTGTATTTGCTCCAAGCTTACTTATATATATAAAATTAATCTGTTAATTTTTGAGACACTACAAAGTTTTTATACTTCGCATGTGATGCCATCAGTTCTGAATGCGTACCTTTACCTGTTACCTGTCCTTTGTCTAAGAATATAATTTGACCGGCTTTTTTAATTGTAGACAAACGATGCGCAATGACAATCGTTGTTCTACCTTCCATCAATGTTTCTAAAGCTTCTTGAATTTTCAATTCACTTTCACTATCGAGATTAGCTGTTGCTTCATCAAGTAACAAAATATCAGGATTTTTAACAAAACTTCTAGCAATATCAATACGTTGACGTTGTCCGCCAGACAGTTTCAATCCTCGTTCACCTACAAGCGTGTCATATCCTTCATCAAATTGCATGATAAAATCATGACAGTTCGCTAATTTAGCATAATTAATAAGTTCTTCATCTGAAACATGGCGATTAATTCCGTATAAAATATTGTCTCTAATTGTACCACTCATCATCGAATTTGATTGCATAACATATCCAATTTTGCGTCGCCACTTAGATAACGGGATATCATAGACACTTTCAAGGCCATATTTAATATCACCTGACTCAATTTCATACATACGTTCTATCAGATTAAATATCGTACTTTTACCAGATCCAGAAGGACCTACAAAAGCACTCACTTGCCCTTGTGGGATTTGGAACGACACATCATCTAATATTTTCTTCACATCATATTTAAAGTCTACATGTTCAAATGACAACACACCGTCATCGATTAATACATTTTCAGAATCTTCAAGAGCTTCTGTCGGTTCAATAGGTTCTTGCATGATTTCGTATATTCTGCTACTTGCACCGACTGCCTTTTTATAATCTGTAACTAACGTTGAAAGATTGATTAAAGGCATCGATAATTGAATAACATAAAATATCATTGCAATTAATGTACCTGCAGTGATTGCACCAGTCGCAATTTCTAATGCACCAAAACCTAAAATAATTGCAATTGTTAGCAACATAACAATACCTGAAATTGGTTGTACAACTGCCGCAATTTTAGCCTGTTTTAAACCTAATTTATATATTTCATTCAAATTTTTATGTGCATTATCTAATTCAAGTCGCTCTGTATTTGATATTTTAACAAGACGCATTTCAGTTAGGACACGCCCTAACAAACCACTGAAGTTTGCAATTTCAGATTGTGTACTTGTCGATATCTTTTGCATAATACGTCCTAGAGGAATCATAATTAAAACAAATATGGGTATCGTTATAAATGTTAATAATGTCATTTTCCAATCTAAAATAAATAACATGATTAGTGACCCAACTAATGTAACGATTGATGGTAATAAGTTAGGTAGCTTTTGTGAAATAAATTCATTTATCACTTTCGTATCGTCAGTTAATCGACTCATTAATTGACCACTTTCATTTTTGTCAAAGAATGGCATTTTTAATTGTATGATATGCTCCCATAAAACTGAGCGTATCGCGTAAATAATTTTTTCACCAATTTTACTTAATAAATATAAGCCTAATCCGCTTAATAAAGCATTGATGACAAAGATACCACCAAATAATGCGATTAGATTCCAATTGATATGGCTCACGGAAAATTTATCTACAATTCGTCCAGTAAACAGTGGCACTAATAGTCCACTTAAGCTCCCTAGTGATGAAATAGTGATAGCTGCAACGATAAGACCCACTGGCCATGATAGTTTTTTAAATAAGAAAAACAATGGATTTTCTCGTTTCATAGTTTTACCTCTTCTGTTTGAAATTTATAGTTAATTCATTTAGATAGATACATGCATTTCTATCATATACTTTCTCCCAACAAAACTTTAAAAACCAAATAAAGTATTGCCCCAAAATACCGCTCATAACATTTATATGATAGAATATTTCTATTGCATTTTTTGTAATAACTTCTCAAAGTCTTTATATTAAAACATGAAAATTAATCGCTTTTGAGTAAGTTTGCTCTTCGTACAAACATTATAACACCTTTAGCTACGCACGTAATATATTTGCATTATTTTTCAAATTAACTGCAGAAAACTTTATTTTCAACAATTTAATTAAGGTGAAGTGAATTAGCAATGATTTCCGTAAGTAGGAATGACCATTGCTTTTAGGGAATATTTAAGAATTGGAAAAGGGAAGATTAACGCTTTATGAAAAATTTAATATCTATTATCATCATTTTATGTTTAACATTAAGTATTATGACACCATATGCACAAGCTGCTAACAGTGACGTAACCCCTGTACAAGCAGCAAATCAATATGGTTATGCAGGTTTATCGGCTGCATACGAACCGACGAGTGCTGTTAATGTTAGTCAAACTGGACAATTACTGTATCAATACAATATCGATACTAAGTGGAATCCAGCGTCTATGACTAAATTAATGACAATGTACTTAACATTGGAAGCTGTAAATAAGGGGCAGCTTTCACTTGACGACACTGTCACAATGACGAACAAAGAATATATTATGTCTACACTACCTGAGCTGAGTAATACGAAGCTATATCCTGGACAAGTATGGACAATCGCAGACCTATTACAAATTACGGTATCTAATTCTAGTAATGCCGCGGCATTAATTTTAGCTAAGAAGGTATCAAAAAACACCAGCGATTTCGTTGATTTAATGAATAACAAAGCTAAAGCTATCGGAATGAAAAATACACATTTCGTCAATCCAACAGGTGCTGAAAATTCAAGATTACGTACATTTGCACCAACAAAGTATAAAGACCAAGAACGTACTGTAACGACTGCTAGAGACTATGCCATTTTAGATTTACACGTGATTAAAGAGACACCTAAAATATTAGACTTTACAAAGCAGTTAGCACCAACAACGCATGCAGTTACGTATTACACATTCAACTTTTCATTGGAAGGTGCAAAAATGAGTTTGCCTGGTACAGATGGTTTAAAAACTGGATCAAGTGATACAGCAAATTACAACCATACGATTACTACTAAACGAGGTAAATTTAGAATTAATCAAGTTATCATGGGTGCGGGAGACTATAAAAACCTTGGTGGCGAGAAGCAACGTAATATGATGGGGAATGCATTAATGGAACGTTCATTTGATCAGTATAAATATGTAAAAATATTGTCTAAAGGTGAGCAAAGGATAAATGGTAAGAAATATTATGTTGAAAATGATCTTTACGATGTTTTACCAAGTGATTTTAGTAAAAAAGATTATAAACTTGTAGTCGAAGATGGTAAAGTACACGCGGACTATCCAAGAGAATTTATTAATAAAGATTATGGACCTCCAACTGTAGAAGTTCATCAGCCAATTATTCAAAAGGCAAATACTGTTGCTAAAAGTATGTGGGCAGAACATCCATTATTCACTATCATTGGTGGTGCATGCCTAGTCGCTGGATTAGCACTAATTGTTCATATGATAATCAATCGTTTATTTAGAAAAAGAAAATAAAACATACTAAAAACGGACAAGTTGCACATTATAATGCTGCGAAACTTGTCCGTTTTATATTTATTTTATAATAACCTAAGTTAATTTATCGTTTAGTATCGATAGTTCTATATAATTTATTTAGCATCTTTACCATATAATTCTTGTTTGATTTTAGTCGTCGAAATGCCTTCTGTACGTTTTAAATAAATGACTTCACATTTATCCTTTAAGAAGTCGAATTCACCTTCCCAGTCATGTCCCATAACAAAAACATCTACATCAAATTTTTCGACATCGTCTTCTTTTTGTCCCCAGCCCTTTTCTGGAATGACTAAATCGACATAGCGTATTGATTCAAGCATCATTTTTCGTTGTTCATAATCATAATAAGATTTTTTATGCTTAATTTGATTAAATTCATCAGTTGATAATGCTACTATTAAATAATCGCCCATCTCTCTTGCACGACGAAGCAATTCGATATGACCATAGTGAAGTAAGTCATATGTGCCATATGTTATTACACGTTTCATTAAGTTATCCTCCTCATATTGTCACATCATAGGATTGCAGTTTATGGTCATCAATGTACACGTTATCGTTTTAACATTGATTTTGTTCGATGTGCAAACTTTCTCCCTTTAAGTTGTATCAAGAATCTTTTATAAGTCGGCCTATTAATGCCCACTTGAATTAATGTTTGTCGCCACAATTCGTATATTTCTCTATCCCAATTCTCACCAATAAATTCAACTGTATTTATAATGTCAAACATATTTTGTGATACATAATCAGAATGCTGCATAGACATAATATAGTCTTTTACGAGTTGAATTGTCGTGTGCGTTACTGCTGGGTGTTCATTCATATAATATTTTAATGAATTATTGAATAAAATACGATCAACCATATCACTATATAATAGCCTTTGTTCAGGTAATAGTAACATTTCCATGACTCGTTGTCTTATTTTCATAATTTCTGTGATATATCTATTAAAATCTTCATCGTTACTTGTAGCATGTGGAACTATATCATTATCTCCGACAATCATCTGTGAAACTAAATGTATATCCGTAGCTTTTTGCATCGCCTTGACAAGTATTGCGTGATTGTATGTGTTAGCTAAAGTTTCGTCACACTGTAATTCAGCAAATTTAGCACTGAATAACTTTCCGTCAAAAGACATCATTGTTAACAAATCTGGTTGTTCCGTTAATGTAACGATTCGATTGTCTTTAATAAACTCATCAGCACTTTTCAATTTCCATTCACCATGGTAATTGTAAGCTCGCTGCCCTATTACCATATCAATATTATCATTATTTTTGAAAGCTGCAGTTAGCCTATCTAATTTACCTGGCAATACGATTGATGTTGGATTTATGACCATAAATGCGTCACTATCATGTGGATCTGTCATTTTGATATCCATCAAACCTTTATTAATACACGTAGCTATCGAAGCATTTTGTAATTGTATTAATGAAATATGCTTGAGTTCTCTTTGTAACCGTTCAATCATAGGAATTGTTTGATCAGTAGAACCACCATCAATACAAAGGATTCTATAGTGTTCTTTACTCTCAATAGATATTAACAATTGTCGAATTGTTGCCTCATTATTACATGTAGGTATGATTATCGTAAGCCTCATTTTGTCACCATCTTATCTATATATTCTGTGAGCTGATGTAAACTTTTATCAGTATTATACTTATGCCAATCTTTAAATAACGGACTTAATAGATGTTCTTTTTCTTGTATCGTCATTATTAAGTCTTCTTCAGTATACACTTTGTAGCTATCCGGTATTGCTTTGTAAAATTGATTCAGGCCTCTCACCTTATCATATGTTCCTTCATCATACACATAAAATATAGTTGGAATATCTAACAAGCTAGCTTCTATTGGCAGCGAACTATAGTCGCTAATAATTATATCTGACATTAGCATTAATGTAGACGTGTCGATTGAAGATACGTCATCAATGTCTGAATGTTCAATTGATGGATGTAATTTATTAATCAGTGTATATCCTGGTAAACATTTTTCAAAATAAGCTTTATCAATAGCCCTATTATCTGCTTTATCTTCTCTATATGTTGGTACATATAATGCCAACTTATTTGTAATTCCATATTTATCCTTTAACTCTGCCTTAACCGTTGCTCTATCAGCTGTGTAATATTTATTAATTCTCGGAAGCCCAAAATACAACATTTGCTCTTCTGTTGCACCTAAAGACTGTTTAAAACATTGTGACATTTGTTCACAACCCACTAAGTAAAAATCCGTCGCTTGATAAACTTTACGGTACTGCTGAACCATTGCCTTGTCAGACACATCGACTTGATGATCTGTTAAGCCAAAGTTTTTTAATGCACCACTTGCATGCCACGTTTGAACAATGTGTTGATTAGAAGTCTTATTATATCCACCTAGTAATAGGTAATAATTATCGATAATAATCATCTGCGCGCTTTTCAAAGCCTTAATTTGTTTTACCAATGTTCGATTAGTCATTTCTATCACATCAATATCGTCGCTAAGTTCAGATAAATAAGGCGCTTGTTTTGGTGTTGTTAAAACAGTTTTCTGATACAACGAATTATTTAATACTTTGATGATAGGCTTAATATCTTCTGGAAAAGTCATCATAAATACGATATGCGGTTTATCAACCACTTGAGGCGTAATCATTTTAGAAAGTATTCGAACTACCAAATGATAAAATTTCTTTATTAAAACGTTCATAATACACCAACTTAATATGTTATTTACTTAAATTATAAACAAAAATGAACCCCACTTCCATTTATTAATGGTTAGCGGGGTTTCGTCATATAAATATATTACAAGAAGTCTGCAAATTGATCTCTATATTTCATGTGTAGGTACGCACCAATTGCAAAGAAAATGGCAACAATACCGAAATTGTATAACATTAATTTCCAATGATCCATGAAATACCATTCGTGATATAAAATTGCTGCACGGTATGATTCAGCAATAAAGTAAACTGGATTATATTTCATCATTTCATGAATTAAACCACTGATACCATGGTTCTTTGGTAGCCACAAAATTGGTGAAAAGTAAAATAATATTCTTAATATTGCTTGCATTAACATTTGTGTATCTCTAACTAACACACCGAGTGTTGATGTTAATAACGTCACCGAGGCAGTTAAGAAAAAACAAAACGGTACATATATCAATAATTGAATGATATGTATTGATGGATAAATACCAGTAAACATACATGCAATTATCACAAGTAAAAGTAAGCCTAAATGTCCATAAAATCTACTTGTCACAATATATGTCGGTATTATCGATAACGGGAAGTTCATTTTCGATACTTGATTAAACTTTTGTGTAATTGCTTTAGTACCTTCTAAAATACCTTGGTTGATGAAGAACCACATACTGATACCAACCAATAACCAATAAACAAAAGGTACACCATGAATTGGTGCATTACTTCTTATTCCTAATCCAAAAACCATCCAGTAAACCATAATTTGCATAACAGGGTTAATTAATTCCCAAGCCACACCTAAATAGTTACTATGATTGATAATTTTAACTTGAAACTGAGCCAGTCTTTGAATTAAATAAAAGTTCTTTACATGTTCTTTAAAAACTGTTCCTATTGCTGACATTCCATTAAACCACACTTTCAAATGTTTAACTATTTCTCTACTTAACTAAATAGTATTATAATAATTGTTGTAAATACTATCACTATACATGGATGCTATCAAAATTATTGTCTAGTTCTTTAAAATATTAGTTTATTACAAATACATTATAGTATACAATCATGTAAGTTGAAATAAGTTTAGTTTTTAAATATCATTGTTATCATTGATGATTAACATTTTGTGTCAAAACACCAACTCTGATAACAACAAAATCTTCTATACACTTTACAACAGGTTTTAAAATTTAACAACTGTTGAGTAGTATATTATAATCTAGATAAATGTGAATAAGGAAGGTCTACAAATGAACGTTTCGGTAAACATTAAAAATGTAACAAAAGAATATCGTATTTATCGTACAAATAAAGAACGTATGAAAGATGCGCTCATTCCCAAACATAAAAACAAAACATTTTTCGCTTTAGATGACATTAGTTTAAAAGCATATGAAGGTGACGTCATAGGGCTTGTTGGCATCAATGGTTCCGGCAAATCAACGTTGAGCAATATCATTGGCGGTTCTTTGTCGCCTACTGTTGGAAAAGTGGATCGTAATGGTGAAGTCAGCGTTATCGCAATTAGTGCTGGCTTGAGTGGACAACTTACAGGGATTGAAAATATCGAATTTAAAATGTTATGTATGGGCTTTAAGCGTAAAGAAATTAAAGCGATGACACCTAAGATTATTGAATTTAGTGAACTTGGTGAGTTTATTTATCAACCAGTTAAAAAGTATTCAAGTGGTATGCGTGCAAAACTTGGTTTTTCAATTAATATCACAGTTAATCCAGATATCTTAGTCATTGACGAAGCTTTATCTGTAGGTGACCAAACTTTTGCACAAAAATGTTTAGATAAAATTTACGAGTTTAAAGAGCAAAACAAAACCATCTTTTTCGTTAGTCATAACTTAGGCCAAGTGAGACAATTTTGTACTAAGATTGCTTGGATTGAAGGCGGAAAGTTAAAAGATTACGGTGAACTTGATGATGTATTACCTAAATATGAAGCTTTCCTAAACGATTTTAAAAAGAAATCCAAAGCCGAACAAAAAGAATTTAGAAACAAACTCGATGAGTCCCGCTTCGTTATTAAATAAACCGAAAAAACCGAGAATCTCCATTTAAGGATTTCCTCGGTTTTATTTTTGTCATCATGACTATTTCGCCTTTTTTATTTTTCTTTTTGCTTTGGCTATTTTATACATAAATATAGGAATACTTTTTAATCTACCAATACGTTTCCAATCTATTAATGCTCTATAAATCCATTCAATGTTTAATTTTCTAAAGATATAAGGCGCTCTCTTTTTAGCCCCAGCAAATACTTCAAGAGAACCACCTACGCCCATCATCACTGTAGATTTAAATTGATTTTCATGTGTCATAATCCATTCTTCTTGTTTAGGGAATCCCATACCTACAAATATGTAATCAGGTTTAAACAATTCAATTCGTTTCACTACCGTCTCATCTTCTAAATCAATATAACCGTGATGATGTGCAAACGATATGTTTGGATATCTTTGTTGCAATGCATATTGTGCCGCTTCTACAACTTCATTAGTTGCCCCTAGCAAAAATACTTTTTGATGATTTACATGAGCAATTTTCAAACATTCATCCATCAACTCAATACCAGGTATACGATGCGCTAGAGGTTGCTTTAAACGATGCGAAGCTTTGACTACTCCTGTCCCATCAGCAACAATATAGCTCGCTTGATTTATTAACTCTAAATACGCTTGATGTGTCGTCGCGTAATTCACTATTTCAGGGTTGGCTGTTACTATAAAAAGATTATTCGTTGATTGATTTGCAAAAAAGGTTTTAATATTTTCAACCATTTGCAACATTGTTGTATTATCAAAATCGACCCCTAAAATGTCAACTTTGGCTGTATTGGATCTTTCTTCAACAGTCATAACAGGAATCTCCTATCTTATTTCATTATTATGTTAGTGTAATCAATATTAACAGTATTTATATTCATCCTATTTATATCGAAATGATTTTGCTTTATTTTAACACATATTCACCTTTTCAAAAATTAAAATTAGTTTAACTAAGGTAAGTCTAAAGTCTAACGCTATTGATGCCAATATCATTTATAATAAGTGATAAGCAAACTTTAAATTACTATCTTATATGAGGTTAACAATGAATTATTTATCAAACTTTTTTAATACGACAATTCAACTTAATATATACATTATCGTTATTGTTGCAGCTTGTTATATTGCTATTCATCAATATAGACAAAAGCCTGTTTTGAACTATTTAGATGTCATTTTAAACTATATCCCTGTTTTAACACATGAATTTGGTCATGTACTGTTTAATAAACTCGCTGGTGGCCGTGCAAAAGATTTAGTCATTGTAACAAGTCCACGAGAGCGACAACAGACATTACAACAAGGATTCGTAATTACACAATCTAGACATCTAGCAGGCCAATGGCTTACAACGATTGGTGGTTATTTTATGCCACCTATTATGTTATTGGTAGGTTTAGCGTCGAGCCATTATCAGATACCTAGTTTCTTTATATTTACCTATTTATTGATATTTATTTATTTTTTAATTTTAACATCTAGAAAAGGCTCACCCATTGTTGTTATAACTTTAATTTCTATCATGTTGTATTTTATATTAAAAGATGAAAATATAGTAGAAATACAACTACTTGTCACAATGAGTTATCAATATATTTTAGGTGTATTATTAGGCGAAGTTCTACAATCTAGTTGGACGATTGCTAAATTGACTTTCCAGCGTCCGAGTCCACAGTGGGATGGTAGTGCACTTAAAGAACTCAGTCATGTACCTATCTTCATTTATAGTACAATCTGGATTATCTTCAATCTTTATGCAGTGAATATTTTACTCAAATATACTCACTTGATAAATTAACTAATAAAAAAGAAGCCTAAAGCAATTATCCATATGTCTTTATCAGTACAATCATGGATATCTTTATGGCTTCTTTATTTTATTTTTCAGCAAACATGTTCATTGCATTTTCGTAACTGACAATAATTACATTATCATTACGTTTGATGATAATTACTTTATTCATTTCATCTTTCGATACAATTTCCACTTCATTACCAATAGAAATATCTTTACTAGACAAATATATTAGCAAATCAGTCTTATCTCTCACACGTTTGATTGTAACGATATCGCCAGGTTCATAATTCAAAATCGTTGTTATATATTTCTCTTTATATTCATTATTTCTAGGAATCACACCGCCGTGCGGGCAAGTTTCTGGGAAATTTAACAAGCTATCCAGCCTTTCAACGAATAAATCTGAAATTCGATGTTCTAAAATTTCTGCTTCTTGATGTACTTCTTCCCAATTATATTTCAATATTTCTATTAAAAATAATTCTAATAGTCGATGTCTCTTAATGATATCAAGCGTATGCGTTAAACCATCCTCTGTTAATCTAACACCTTTGTACGGTTTTGTTTCAACATAGCCTGCTTTTTCAAGACGTCCTACCATTTCACTTACAGATGGAGGCTTAATATTTAAAAATTGAGATAAGATTTTATTTGTTACAAAGTTTTTATCGCCATTATTCGTAAGGATTGCCTTTAAATAGTCCTCTTTTTCTTCAGTTAACATACTTTCACCTCACATACATTGTCTATATTATATCACGAATTTACTTGACATGATAAATATTCTCAGTTTATTATACAATTAATTAGGTTAGCCTAAACTTTTAATTAGGAGGTATAAACGTTTGTTAGAAACAAAAGATTTAAATCTGTTTTTAGGTAATAAGCATGTACTTAAAAACATTTCCTTATCGATACCAGTACGCGGCGAAATAATTGGTATCATGGGCCCGAATGGTGCTGGTAAATCTTCCCTTATCAAGTCTTTAATTGGTGAGTTTAATGCTACCGGTACTAAATTGTTATATAACAAACCTATACAACAACAACTGCAACATATTACATATATTCCACAAAAAGCACATATTGATTTAGATTTTCCTATAAGTGTGGAACAAGTGATTTTATCAGGTTGCTACAAAGAAATTGGATGGTTTAGACGACCTAATAAATCAGCAAGGGATAAACTCAAACAGTTATTAAGCGATTTAGAATTAGAATCTTTACGTCATCGACAAATTTCAGAATTAAGTGGTGGACAATTACAACGTGTGCTAGTAGCAAGAGCATTGATGTCCGAAAGTGAAGTTTATTTTCTAGATGAGCCGTTTGTCGGAATTGATTTTAGTAGCGAAAAATTAATCATGACAAAAATCGAGAACTTAAAACAACAAGGAAAACTTATTCTTATCATCCACCATGATCTATCAAAAGCAAAGCAATACTTTGATCGCATTATTCTATTAAATCAAACATTACGATACTTTGGTGATAGTGAAGAGGCTATGAGTGTCACTCGCTTAAACGAAACATTTATGAGTAGCACTGACTGTAGTGACCCTAGTCAAAGGAGCAATATAACATGTTAGAGTTTGTCGAACATTTATTTACATATCAATTCTTGAATCGAGCATTGATAACTTCAATTATTGTAGGGATAGTTTGTGGTACAGTTGGTAGTTTAATTGTATTACGTGGTCTTTCATTAATGGGAGATGCAATGAGTCACGCAGTATTACCTGGTGTTGCCCTATCATTCTTATTTGGTATTCCAATGTTTATAGGCGCACTTATAACTGGTATGATCGCAAGTATTTTTATCGGTTATATCACATCTAGTAGTAAAACGAAACCTGACGCCGCTATTGGAATTAGTTTTACCGCTTTCTTAGCTTCGGGGATTATTATTATTAGCTTAATAAACACTACGACAGATTTGTACCATATTCTGTTTGGTAATTTACTGGCAATCACAAATAGTGCATTTTTAACAACTATTGTGATTGGTTCAATCGTCCTTATTCTAATCATTATTTTCTATCGTCCATTAATGATTTCTACATTCGATCCAACGTTTAGTAGAATGAGTGGTCTAAATACGACGTTATTACATTACTTTGTGATGTTGTTACTCTCATTAGTAACAGTAGCAAGTATTCAAACGGTAGGTATTATTCTTGTAGTTGCATTATTAATTACACCTGCATCTACAGCATTTTTAATTAGTAAAAAACTATACTCAATGATGATTATAGCAAGTTTAATAAGTGTCATAAGTTCAATTGTCGGACTTTATTACAGCTATATTTACAACATTCCTAGTGGTGCGACAATCGTACTTTGTACGTTTGTAATTTATATCATCACATTATTTTTCACAAAATTTACGAATAGAAAGAAACGAGGAAGTTTAACATGAAAAAATTAGTACCTTTATTATTAGCCTTATTACTTCTAGTTGCTGCATGTGGTACTGGTGGTAAACAAAGCAGTGATAAGTCAAATGGCAAATTAAAAGTAGTAACGACGAATTCAATTTTATATGATATGGCTAAAAATGTTGGTGGAGACAACGTCGATATTCATAGTATTGTACCTGTTGGTCAAGATCCTCATGAATATGAAGTTAAACCTAAAGATATTAAAAAGTTAACTGACGCTGACGTTATTTTATACAACGGATTAAATTTAGAGACTGGTAACGGTTGGTTTGAAAAAGCCTTAGAACAGGCTGGTAAATCATTAAAAGATAAAAAAGTTATCGCAGTATCAAAAGATGTTAAACCTATCTATTTAAACGGTGAAGAAGGCAACAAAGATAAACAAGATCCACACGCATGGTTAAGTTTAGATAACGGTATTAAATACGTAAAAACAATTCAACAAACATTTATCGATAACGACAAAAAACATAAAGCAGATTATGAAAAGCAAGGTAACAAATACATTGCTCAATTGGAAAAATTAAATAATGACAGTAAAGACAAATTTAATGACATTCCAAAAGAACAACGTGCCATGATTACAAGTGAAGGTGCCTTCAAGTACTTCTCAAAACAATACGGTATTACACCAGGTTATATTTGGGAAATTAACACTGAAAAACAAGGTACACCAGAACAAATGAGACAAGCTATTGAGTTTGTTAAAAAGCACAAATTAAAACACTTATTAGTAGAAACAAGTGTTGATAAGAAAGCAATGGAAAGTTTATCTGAAGAAACGAAGAAAGATATCTTTGGTGAAGTGTACACAGATTCAATCGGTAAAGAAGGCACTAAAGGTGACTCTTACTACAAAATGATGAAATCAAATATTGAAACTGTACACGGAAGCATGAAATAACACGCTGTGTTTTAATGAAGTAAGATGAATTGATGTTGATGCAACCTAAAATATTGGTATCTCCAATATTTTAGGCCACACATCAACATAACAAAGTCGAAGGCTAATAGTCCCATATCGTGCGTTAAATATATATTACCCTCCTATTAATATATATACCGTTCCCGATCGCACGATATGGTGGTATTAGAACTTCTCTTTGAGCGAGAGAGAAAAGCTAGAAGTTCTTATGCAGTTTTAATTAAACTGTCGTTCCCTTCATCTCTTTTAACCACAGAGATGCGTTAGAAGTTCTTCTAATACAATTTATACAACGCCATTCCCTACACACTCTTATAAAAGAGATTCACGCGCGTCAATAAATTGTATTACATACTAACTAAAAAGCTTTTCTTAATCGTACTAAAGAAGTTAGAGGTTCTTATGTGATTGGACAACTGTTCTCCCTACTAGACTTTTAGCATAGCTGGTTAAAAGTACTATTACAGATTGTTCAATTGTATGCCCCTTTCCTTTAAACGGAATATCAAAAGCTATGTGCAGTAACTTTTAATAGGCATACCACTTTTGCATCAAGCTATAAATAATCGCATACTTTGATATTTAATCTGGCCTATCAAAGTAAACATCTATGGTTTCCTCCCCCCATAGATCCTTAAGCCACACTCATCCGATGTCATATGAGTGTGGCTATTTTTTGTGAATGCACTTAACTTCATCTTTAAATGACTTCGATTAATCTATCTCCTCCAATTTTTAAAACTTATTTCAATTAAATCTCAAATATTAATAATTCGTATAGTTTAAAACTATCTATTCAATTCCCCTAAAATAAAAGGGATTGATGAAAAGCCATTCAGTTTTTCATCAATCCCTTTTAGCATAATTACGAACTACGTCATACTATCTACAATAACCATTTCATCATAATTGATGGCTTCTCTTAGTTTTAACGCTGTACCTTCTGATACTTCATCTGTATCAATCAACTCACGTAAAATGCGTCGTTGTTCTCTCAATGCATTTAATTTAATTTTAGTAATCGTATCTTCACTTGCTGAGTTGAAGAAATTAGACGGTGTTAAGTTTTCAATTCGCATTAAATAACCGTCACAAACCATTCCAACTTCAAGTGTATTATCTTTTGTTGTTTCCTTAGACAAACGACTAACCACATTATAATGGACTAATTTATTAATTTTATTTAATTCCATTAAGTTATCCGTAACACTAAGTGAAGATGCCGAGTTCACTCTCGTTTGTACTCTTCGTTTTAATAAAGCACCTCGTAATAATACAATCATTCTTCTTATTAATGATGCTTGTCTATATACCTGTGTTCTTTCAGCATAACGCATATAGTTTTCAAGTACACTATTCGTTATTTGTCCTTCATCTACTAAAGACTCTAATGTTTTTGTTTCTACATTAAAAGCAATTTTTTGTAGACGTTCTAATTCTTTAGAGTTTTCATCATCTTTCTCTACAGTTTTTAAAAATGCTAATTTGTCATGATATTCTTTAATCACGTTACCGTATTTAAAACTTGTTTCGAAAGTAGATTTTTGATTTAGATAATCAATAACTTGTTCTAATATATAAATTCTAGCAACTTTAAACGACATATTGCCAATTACTGTTTTAGGTGCAGGTTTCGTTAATAATGGCAATAATACTTGTGCAACTACCAAACTAATAATAACCATACCAGATGCAATAAATAATAAGTCGTTTCTATACGTAAAAGCATGATGACCTGCTAAAAAATACGGTAACGTTAATGCGATTGCTAAAGAAATTGTTCCATGCACACCACATAACGTCATAATTAAAGCGTATAAACTTCGCTTTGGTGGTTTCTCAGTCGTTGGATTATCATCATCATTTTTAGTCATCATTTTTTGGAATGGACTGATGGCTAAATAAAAATAAGGATATAAGACATAAACCCAAACAAATCTAAATAGATAGACAGCTAAAGCAACAACAATAGTGATGCCTATTAAAAAGATTAAATTGTGCGGTTCTGTTTTGATAATTTTAATAATAACTTCAGGTACTAAAAATCCTAATATTGAAAAAACAAAGCCATTTAAAACATAACCTAGTATATTCCATGTATGATTGTAACTCATTTGCAGTTGTGTTCGTACTTGCATAATTCTGTCACGTTCGAAACCATGTACAAGTCCTGCAACTACTGCTGCAATGATTCCTGATGCGTGAAACAATTCAGCAATTAAATACGTAACAAATGGTGTTAACAATTGAATAATTGTAAACATATTAATGTTTTCATATCCTCGACGCATCAATGTTAATCGGAACCTTACTAATGCCATACCTATAAGTAAACCAACCACTGCGCCACCAATTGATGCAATTAAAAACAACTGAACAGCATCAACAAGTGAAAAAGCACCTGTAACTAATACTCCAACAGCTATTTTAAATGAAATAATACCAGCAGCATCATTCAATAATGACTCACCTTCAAGAATTGTCATTGCTCCTTTTGGCAAGACCTTTCCTTTAGTGATTGCTTGCACTGCTACTGCATCAGTAGGACAAAGAATGGCAGCAATTGCAAATGCTGCTCCAATAGGTAAATCTGGCCAAATCCAATGAATAAATAAACCGACACCTATCACAGTAGTAATAACTAATCCTAATGCCATCATCATCACTGGCTTAATATATTTCCTTAAATGGACTCTAGAAACATTAACACCTTCTACAAATAACAAAGGCGCAATCATTGTTACCATAAACAATTCAGAATCAAAATTAAATTGAACAGGGATTGGGGTAATAAATAGTAACATGCCCAAGAAAATTTGTATAAATGCTAGGGGTACTTTAGGTATGAAAGTATGGACAAACGAACTTAGTATCACAACAGCTATAAATATAAGAATTGTTTCAAATATTTCCAAACTTTCACCTCTCTAAAAAGTATTGTTTAATTGAAAATTAAGTATCACATCTCGTTGTAATTATACTTTAGAGGATAAATTGAGTTAGCGACCACAAAAGCACTTTAATATAGATATATGTCTACGATTGCAGTACTTAAATTTGCAATTATTTAATTTTATTTTATCACTAATTGTTTGTATAAATAAACAACTTGCTTTCACATAACAACATTAACTTATAATACAAAAAATGAGCACCTTAAAATCGACTAACCAATTTCAAAGTACTCATTTAATGATTAATTTTGAAAACAAATCTTCAAAAGCATTGTTATGCTTAACAATTTAGCCAACACTTCAATCGTTTTGATACCATTTCTTACGATGCTCTTCTCGTTTTTTAGCACGTAATTGTAATGCTTCTGTAGAGTTTTGTTCATTTGAACTTAATAATATTGATGCATGTGTGTGATCATCATTTTTTCGATACATATAAGCGCCGTTGCGATAAGCAGCGCGAGCGACTAAGTGCATGCCGACGGGTGAAGTTAAATTAATAAAAACAAGTGACAGTAATAAACGCACACTGAAAAATCCTGTATTCACAATAAAATAAATTAATACACCGATTAAAGTTAATAACACGGATAAAGTCGAACTTTTTGTTGCAGCATGACTTCTTAAGAAAACATCTTGGAATTTCACGATACCTATTGCACTAATAAGAGCAATAAAACTACCTAACAACAACATCACAGCAGCAATAAGACTAAAGATTTCTTTTGTTATTTCCATTAAACACATGCCCCCCACCAATAAAGCGTGATATTGAAACAGAACTTACAAAAGATATAATGGCAATGAGCATGATTGAATCTAAGAAAGAAACGGTGCCCATAAGTACACTTAACACACCCACAATTGACATTACGACAGCACTTGTTGTATCAAATGTAACGACACGATCTGCTGTTGTAGGTCCCTTGATTAATCTAAATAAACAGATGATTAATGCAATTCCAAAAATAATGAGTGAACTAATAATCATAATATGTGTTATTGTTTGTATCATCGCGACACCTCCAATATTAAGTCTTCATAATGCTTAATACTTCTTAACAAACTATCTTTTTCTTTTTCTGACACGTCGATACTATGAATAAAAAACTTTTTAGAGTCTTGAGAAATTCGTATTACTGTAGACCCTGGAGTTATAATAATTAAAATTGTTAAAAATGTTATTGCCCAGTCACTTGTTAGTCTTGTTTCATATGAAAGTAATCCAGGGTTCATATCTTTTGTTTTAAAAAGAATATAATTAATCGTGCTAATGCTAGATGTTATTAATTGATATAAATAAACACCTAAAAATTTAATAGCTACCCAAATTTTTCTAACATAAAAATCATCGCTGAAAAACCTGTGTAATATATAAATGACAATTAAACCAATTAAATATCCAGAAAAGAAAGTCGAGAATTTAAAATGATCTTCATCTTGAAATAATACCCATAAGAATGCAATGATAATATTTAAAACTATTTGATTCATTTAGTCCTCTCCTTTCAAATGCGGATTTACAAGTTTTTGATATAATTGATCACTCGTGTTCAACTCAGTTGCATCACTTGTAACATTTAACACAACAGGCGCAGCAATTCCGATTGCGATAACCACAACTACTAAAATACTTAAAATTCTTTTTCGATATAGTGGGATTTTCTTAAAATTAACTTCCTCCCCATCTTTATCTCCAAAATACATATAAAAAAGTATCCTAAATAAACTGTACATTGCAATTAGACTAGTAATAATCATTAACGCTAGTCCAATATAATTGCCATTTTGTAATGCACCTTGGAAAATAAGTACTTTTCCTGGAAAACCACTAAATGGGGGCACGCCGCCAATAGCAAAAATCATTATAATAAACGCAACTCCAAATAAAGGTTCTTTTTTGGCTAAGCCATTCAAATATTGATATTGTCGATAGCCTGTAATGTAAACTAAACTACCAATAATAAAGAATAGCAATGTTTTTACAACAATATCATTTACTAAATAAAATATTGCACCATTAATACCTGCAAACGTGTTTGTTCCTAAACCTAAAATGATAAATCCTATTGAGATTATGACTTGGTAAGCTGCAATCTTTTTAATATCTTTATAAGCAATGACACCTATAGCGCCGATGACCATAGTTATAGCAGCCATAGTTGCTAGCAATGGATGTATGAGATCATTATGTTGATCAAATAGTAGAGTAAAGAATCGAATTAATGCATAGGCCCCTACTTTGGTCATTAACGCTGCAAATAATGCCGCAAGTTCAGTATTTAACACAGCGTAGGCTTTCGGTAGCCACATAAAAAGGACCAGCGCTGCTTTCGCACTAAATGCGACTAGGAAAATTAATGAAATCATTGTTACAGTGCGATTATCTCCCATATCATTCAAACGCATTGCAATATGTGAAAAGTTTAATGTACCTACTGTTTTATAAAGTAAACCTATACCTAATAAGAATAGCCATGAACCAATAATATTCAAGACAACATAAATAATTGCAGCACGTAATTGTTCTACAGATTGTCCAAGTGTAATGAGTACAAATGACGCTAGTAACATAATTTCAAACATGACGTATAAATTAAATAAATCTGATGTTAGAAAAGAGCCTATCACGCCAACGCTTAAAAATAATATGAACGATGGCAAGTGATAACGATTTGCTTTATGTTCGCCACGCCCAAATCCGTATGCCATAATTAAAGTAATCACAAACGAAGCGGTTGTAACCATAATTAAACTTAAAGAATCTCCTAAAAACTGTATACCAAAGGGCGCTGACCATCCTCCAAAGTCTAGCGTAATTGGACGGTGACGCTGAACATAAATTAATAGCATTAATGAAATAATTGTGGTGATAGTCATTGTACCTAAGTATAAATATTTAGAAATACGGTCATTATTTTTTAAAAATACAAGGATTAAGGCACAAAGGAATGGTAATAACATTGGTAAAATCAATAAGTTACTTAGCATCATCTTCCCCCCTTAGGCCTTCAATTTCATCTTCTTTTGTTACTTTATAAGTTCTATAAACAAGTACAAGTAAAAACGCAGTCATCCCAAACCCTATAACTATTGCAGTTAGTACAATAGCTTGTAACAAGGGATCAACAAACAATTGGTTTCCACCAGTTATTAATGGTTCTGATCTACTAGAACCATACGTTCCCATACTCATGATAATGAGATTACCGGCATGAGTATATATTGAAATTCCGATTACAATACGAATTAAATTGATTGATAAAATCATATATGTTCCTATAAATACTAAAAATCCTATAACTAGTAATAATATTAAATTCATGATCGACCTCCGCTAAGCGACAACATCACTGTGACAATAACACCAACAACTGAAAATAAAATACCTAATTCAAAAAGTGTTATTGTACTTACATGAATTTGCCCTAAAATTGGAAGTATCCAAGTTGTTTCATATTGAGACAAAAATGGTTTTCCAAAAAACATAGGTATTATCGCAGTAATAGATGATACCAATGCTCCAATAATCATTAAAATTCTAAAATCAATCGGTAAACTTTCTAAAACCTCTTCAACATTAAAAGCCAGAAACATTAAAATAAACGCTGAACTAAATATTAAACCACCAATAAAGCCACCACCAGGATTATTATGACCTGCGAAGAAGACATAGAATCCGAAAGTCAATAATATAAATACAACAAGTTTCGTGACCGTTCTTAACACGACATCATTCTCTTTCATCTTGTCCCCTCCGATCTTGATAATTTAGTAATGTGTAAATACCTAGCCCAGTAATAATTAACACTAATCCTTCAAATAATGTATCTAATGCTCTAAAGTCACCAAGTATCGCATTTACAATATTTTTACCACCTGTTAGTTTGTCAGCTTTTAAATAGAAGTCTGATATTGATGATAAACCATCTGTTTGTTGTGTAATAAAAATTAATGATACAACAATAAGTGCCATCAAGAGTGATACAGAAATTTTAATTATTTCTCTTTTTTTGTTAGCGTTAGATCTTGGCACGTTTGGTAATCTTGAAAAACTGACAATAAATAGTATCGTCGTTATTGTTTCAACTACTAGCTGAGTCAATGCTAAATCAGGGGCTTTCATTGCTATAAAGAATAAGGTCACAACAAAACCGATGACTCCATTTAAAATTACCATTGTCAGTCGTTGACGTATAAAAATTAAAGAAATACCAATTGTGACAGTTACGATTGCTAATATAATTTCTAACGGTCCAAATTCGGAAACATGTAACTGATGTACTTTAGGAAGTCCAATTCGAATATAACCATATCCAATGATAATCATAAATATGCCTAAAGTCATAATAATGTATTGGTTTAAACGATCTTGCATAACACGTTTAAATCGCTTCGTAGCAAACTTTTCAAAATGTCGATATACCATCTCATAGCTTTTTGAAACTGAAATCTGTCTGATTTTACCCGTGAACACTTTTTTCCAATCTACTTTGATTGCTAGTACACTACCCAATAAAATAATGATGATGGTTAAAAGAAGCGGTATGTTAAATCCATGCCATTGCGAAACATGTGGTGCCAATTGATCAATTTGATGATTACCACCTGATACAGCTCTTAATGCTGGAACGATAATCCCCTTCCCAAATATATTTGGTACAAAAAAGATTACAGGTACTAGCACCATTAATATAAGAGATGGTAAACTAAACAACCATGGTTCGTGGATATTTTTTTTAGTAAAAACCTTAGAATCATATTTTGTCCAAAATACCTCTTTTACCATGTATAGTGCATATGTGAATGTAAAAACACTCGCAATAACACCAACAAACACGATAACTATCATTGAAATCAAACTAAATTGGGATAATTGTCCAGTTTGTGTTAATGCATCTAAAAACATTTCTTTACTTAAAAATCCATTTAAAAATGGTACTCCAGCCATAGATAGAGCCGCTATCGTCATGACTAGATTCATTTTAGGAAATAGTTGACGCATTCCACTTAAAATTCGTATATCCCTTGAACCTGCTTCATGATCTAAAATACCTACTCCCATGAAAAGTGCACATTTAAAGATGGCATGATTCATTAGATGAAATAATGCTGCAAATAACACAAATACATAAATAGATGCTATTGCGTCTTGTTGGTGTTGAGCATATCCACCACCGATACCGACCATTGCCATAATCATTCCTAGTTGACTGATTGTTGAATACGCTAGAATTCCCTTTAAATCCCATTGTTTTAAAGCTGTGATTGAACCAAATAACATTGTAATTAAACCAACAAACGTGACGATATATATGTACATTTTGCTAAGACCTAATAATGGTGTAAATCGAAGTAATAAAAAGATACCAGCTTTTACCATCGTGGCTGAATGTAAATAAGCACTTACAGGTGTAGGTGCAGCCATTGCTCTAGGTAGCCAAATATGAAATGGAAATTGTGCTGATTTTGTAAATGCACCTAATAAAAACATAAAAATCATAGGCATAAACAATCCATGATTCTTAATATGATCTGCTTGTCCTAATATGTCAGTGATGTTATTCGTTCCTGTCATGATATACAGCATAATAAAACCAACTAATAACGCCAACCCACCAAATACTGTAATCATAAATGATTGAATCGCACCAAATTGACTGTCACCATTGTTATACCAATATGAAATCAATAAAAATGATGATACACTCGTTAATTCCCAAAAAATGTACATCAATATCGTATTGTCTGATAATACAATACCAATCATACTGAACATAAATAACGTTAAATAAAAATAAAACCTTGGTAAATTGTCTTTTCGAGAGGATAAATATTGAGTTGCATAGAAGAATACTGCAATTCCAATAAGTGAAATAATAAGAGAAAACATTAAACTTAAACCATCTAAACGTAAATCTAAATTAATATCTAATGTCTTAATCCATGGAATAGAGGTAGAAAGATATTGCAGTTTAGCTACTGATGGTATTTGAATCATAAAATAGATAGATGAAATTACAGGTGCAATCAATGCTATGTACCCGGCATATTTAGCCAATGCTCTACGTTTAGACATTAGAAGTATCATCGCCATAATCACAAGTATGGCAATTAATAAATAAACCAAACTCATTATTAGCCTCCTTTGTTTCTATAATTGTAATGAAATATAAATACTATGTTCACACTCATTTTCTAAACCGATAAAATTTAGTGTTTCAATAGCAGATTGATGCCCTAAATACTTTTGAATGACTGGTATAGGTATACCTTTTTGATAAGCATGATATGCAAATGTTTTACGCAATGTCGTTAGTCCTACATTCTCTATGCCAGCTTCAATTGATGCTTGATGAATAATTCGATATGCTTGCTGTCTAGATAATACTTGATTTGTTCGTAGTGATTGAAAAAGAACGTCTTCATTTGAAAGATTCCTGTCCTCTATATATTGAAGTAGTTCTTTCGATAATGTTTCTGGTAATTTAATTTTAATCAACGAATGAAAATGTGCTTTACACATTTCTGATAACGTACACTTTTCAATTAGTCTCTTAACTTGAGAGACTGTAATTGTTAATAATTCTGATACTTTCAATCCACTATGTATAGCTAACTTAAAGAATAAATAGTCACGTTCAGATTTTATCTTGAGCGCTTCATACATTTTAACAATATCATCATTAAATTTAATCGCTTCTACTTTATTCATTACTCAACCTCCCCTTGCTTTAAGTGTCTTAATCATAGCTATTTTATATTTTAGTTACATATATCTATTGCCTTTTTTATAGATTTTAAACATAGAAAATAAAATTAGCCATTTTATTATTTTATTTCGATATATAGTGTGAAAGGAGGTTTTAAAATATGAGTAAAATAAACCACATCACTATTGTATTATCATTTACAAAAGTAGACGCTAACGGCAAACAAACAGAATTTAAGCGTCGATTCGCCAACATTAACCCTGATGCATCAAACGACCAAATTAAAACATTCAGCAAACTTATCGAGCGACTTACTGGAGAAACATACAACAACATCGAAGTCATCAAATCTGTATCAATTTAATCAGGAGGACACTTTCATGACTAAAACACTTGAATTAAGTTTTAAATCTTCACTAGACAAGCCTGTAAAACTGCAATTACCACAATTAAACAACGTAGTGACCGAGCAAGTTGCACGTGATAGTATGAATGCGTTAGTAGATTTAAATATTATAAAGTCAAATAGTGGTACTATCACCAAAGTACATTCTGCTCAAATTATTGATAAAACAACAACTGTTTTATTTGAAGATAAGAAATAGATATAAAGAAAGCGCAATTAATTTAGTATAAATACTAACACCCTGGACTTTCATCATGATTGTCTAGGGTGATTTTGTTGTGTTAATGTCCTGTTTTTTTCAACATTATTGTAAATGAGTTGTATATTTTCTCTATAATGATAATGTATACATATGATTTTATTATTAACTTTGGAAAGTGAGACTTTATTCATATGCTTCTTTTCTATATCATTGGTGTCCTAGTTGGAATGCTTATTCCTATCCAAACATCTGTCAATTCAAGACTATCACTGTATACTAAATCGCCTTTCTATACTTCATTCATTTCATTTTCAGTTGGAACAATTTGTTTAATCGTCTTAAATATTTTTATAAATCCTGACGTTTTCTCATTACACTTTTTTAGTAATCAAACATTCAACTATACTTGGTTCGTTGGCGGATTACTCGGTGTTGGCTATTTAACTGGCAATTTATTGTTATTGCCAAAATTAGGTGCAACATTAACTGTCATTGCAACAGTTGCGGGCCAAATTATAATGGGTGTCATTATTGATACGTTCGGATTATTTGGTGCAACAGTTCATGATTTTAATTTAATTAAAGCAATTGGAGTACTACTATTAATTGTTGGTATCATCATAATGAATCAATTTAACAAGAATAATTTATTACTAACTGATCAAAAGTATTTACTGTTTTGGCTTCTCTTAGGATTTATTTTTGGTTTCTTTCCACCTATTCAAACGACAATTAATAGTGCTTTAGCAAGTCATACTCATTCACCAGCCTTTGCATCATTAGTTTCATTTACAATTGGGTCAATAACGCTGTTGATTTTAACCGCTATTTTTAATCGTTCTTTAAAACTAAAAACAAGTCATTTAAAATTCGGTAAATTAAAACCTATCTATTTTACTGGCGGTATACTTGGCATGGCTTTTGTAACAGCTAACATTATCTTAATGCCTCATATGGGTGCAGCATTAACAACACTTATTGGGATGTTTGGCCAGATTCTAATGGGCATATTGATAGATCACTTTGGATTATTTGGTTCACCTAAAATAGCAATGACATCCAGAAAAACTATTGGTCTATTATGCATTTTGACAGGCATTATACTTTTAAGATTATTTTAAATTAACTTTTAGCTTATCATTTTAACTTGTAATTATTTTTAAAAGTGATAAGCTATTTTTTTGTAATCTAAAAATCTTTAGAAAAGCGTTGATTTGGGTAGTATTCTTTGACACAACAAATTTTAATTTAGCAAATTAGACACTCAACTCATTCTTAAGACCTAAATTAATGTTGTTTTTTAATAATTTATACCAAATTAATAGCAAAAATTATGTTATTCGTGCTAATATTTCATAGTTGGTTATTCAATTAATTAAAAATAAGTCAAAATGCACAACTTTTTATAATTCATTGAGTCGAGTTTGAAAAATAAAAGTGCTTTAATGCATAATCAATTATCGTACTTTCTATTATTTGTTACCCGTTATCAATCGGAATAACGTATAGACACTTTAACGTGCTATAGATTGGTTTTAATCACTAAATTAATGTGTTTTTCGTATCATTAAAACTGCACTGAGAATTACTAAATTAAAAAAATTATAAAAATTTTTCATTTTTAGTGATAAAATTCTGAAAAATGGGTATAAATAGTAGAAGAAGTTAACTTGGAAGAGTTAAGCTATAACAAAGAATCTCTTTAGACACACATTGAATATCGAAACATTTAATTGCGCTAAATCGTTTCATTAAATAAATTACCTTGTATTGACGATTAAATTAAGGTAAATTATAAAAAATGCTGATATTTTTGACTAAACCAAATGCTAACCCAGAAATACAATCACTGTGTCTAATGAATAATTTGTTTTATAAACACTTTTTTGTTTACTTCTCATTTTTAATTAGTTATAATTAACTAAATAATAGAGCATTAAATATATTTAATAAAACTTATTTAATGCAAAATTATGACTAACATATCTATAATAAATAAAGATTAGATATCAATATATTATCGGGCAAATGTATCGAGCAAGATGCATCAAATAGGGAGGTTTTAAACATGGCAATTACAAAAATCAATGATTGCTTTGAGTTGTTATCAATGGTCACTTATGCTGACAAATTAAAAAGTTTAATTAAAAAGGAATTTTCAATTAGCTTTGAAGAATTCGCTGTATTGACATACATCAGCGAAAACAAAGAGAAAGAATACTATCTTAAAGATATTATTAATCATTTAAACTACAAACAACCACAAGTTGTTAAAGCAGTTAAAATTTTATCTCAAGAAGATTACTTCGATAAAAAACGTAATGAGCATGATGAAAGAACTGTATTAATTCTTGTTAATGCACAACAACGTAAAAAAATCGAATCATTATTGAGTCGAGTAAATAAACGAATCACTGAAGCAAACAACGAAATTGAACTATAATTTTGTTTAGCGCAATTTGGTGAAGTTTGATAGATGATACATTCTATTAAACTTCCTTTTTTTATGCTCTTTTTACCTAATTGTTAAGAGGTTTTGCACTAATGGCACTTAATATAAGGAAGATAGCCGCTTAACGAGCAGTATATATATCAAATACATTTCAAAAAAAGCTGATTTCTATCAAATAATGAATAGTAATCAGCTTTTTCAAGTTGCCTAAGGACTTTATGCCCTAGGTTTATATATCAAATATTATGATACGCTTTTTAAGAAATTTAGATAATAACTTAGAAATGCTTCTGGTTCTTCAATATGCGGTGCATGTCCTGAATGTTCGAAGATTTTTTTCGTTACATTTAAAAAATGCGCTTCCAATTTAAAATGATTCTTATCTTTAATCAAAGGATCATGTTCCCCATTAATTAACAAAGTAGGTACACATGTACGTTTTTTTAAATACATAGGTTCATCTTTATGCAAAATTAATGAACGAATTGCCACCGCACTATCATCCTCAGACTTAATGCTATATATTCTTTGTTTTTGATACCATTTCATCGTCTTCTCTTGATTTCTAAACAATTTAGAAAATAAAAGAATATACGCTTCAGACTTATTAAAACCCGCTATATCATCTTGATATTGAATTAACAATTGAGTAAAGCTGTGTATTAAGTCATCTTTCTTCGATGCAATGGTAGTTAATGATTTTACTCGATAAGCATATTTATCTGTAAATAACTTAGCAACTACCCCACCTAAATCATGTCCTAGAATATGTGCCTCATGAATATTTAACTTCTCCATTAGAATTTTTAAATCCTCAACGTGATCGTTTAAATCGTATGATTCACTTTTAGAAGACTTGCCATGACCTCTTAAATCGTAAGTAAGTACTTTATATGATGATGCTAGTTGATGTTGCAAATCTTCAAATCCAGCTAAATTACCATCTAATCCATGAAGTAATATTATAGGATCCCCTTTACCTTCAATTTGATAAGTTAATTGGATTTGAGGATTAATTGTGACTTTATTCATTGTGACACCTCCCTCAATAAACTATATACCCAACCTTCATTCTATATACGCTTCCATTTTATAAACAATTTTTTTAAATTATTTATAAATTAAAAAAAGTTATTACAACAATAAAAAAACTATTCATCTCAATTAATACAATTAATCAAGTGAATAGTTTTATCATATTTATAATCTTGTACATGAAGATAATCTAATTGTGAAATATATAACTAGAACTACTAATAATATCCATATAATTAATGAAAAAATCTGGGCTGATTGTGGATTATGAATCATTGCATCGACGGTTTTTTGACAAAATAATAAGCCGATTCCCGAAAACTCAAGTCGCTTATAAAATATGCCGGCAATTACTAAAATAATACCAATGAAAAAGAAAAATTGATGTCCAAAATTTGTAATTGGTATAACGCCCCAAGTAATATTAAATGCTTGTAATATAATTAATAACAAGGATATGATAGCGATAATTGTACCCATAATCATTTCTATTTTATTACTACGCAAGTAATTCTTTTGCGACACCCTTAGGTATACAACAATAGTCATTGGAAAAATCACTAAACAATAAAATAGACTCATTCCAGTAATAGCTTGAAACTGAACATACTGTTTATCATATAAATAGGATATGAGAATGAAGTTTATAATAAAGAAAATAACTGGATTCATTTGTAAAGCAAACAAATTCCTTTGAATCATTAATATGATTTGTGCTGGAGATTTTCTTTTATATTCAATATAATCTTGATCTTTCTTTTCAGAATTTTTTATATCAGTAATTACTTTCTCTTTAATATCATCAATCAAATGCGGTGATAAACCTTTATGATTAAAGTAATCTTCTATATTTTCTAGTAAAATTTTATCGTTAATACGCATTGGTAGTACTCCTTTAAAATGAAACATCTTTATTTATTGTATTGGTTTAATATCCCCTTCGCAAATCATAAAAAATTATATTCACTGTATTATGGCATGTAATAAAATAACCGACAAGTATTGCGATTTAACTTGTCGGTTAAGCACGATTAATTTAATTATTATTTTTCCAAATCAATACGATATAATTTTATGTTTTTATCTTTTGGTGCTGAGGCAAATTGATAAGTCGTTTTGCCTTTTTCAATATATCCAAAATTACCAGCAACTTTGCTATATTCCGTATGTGTTACTGCTTTGCCAACATAATTTTTAACAGCTTGATATGTTGGACCATTAGCATCATTATACATCATTGAAATATGAGTTACTTTACCATTGTTTTTCTTACCATCAGTAGTTACTAATAACATACCTTTTTTAGTATGAAATTCGTAATAATGTTCAGTTCCATCTTCATTGTAAGAATACATCGGATTTTTGTACTTAGTTAAAACATCTTTAATAGATTCGCCAATTTTCACATTTTCTAATGACTGATCACCCTTAATTAATTGTTTAACAGTATCAATAGAGTTGCCACTTGCTGCTTCGGCACTAGTGTTCGCTATGCCTACTCCCATTACAACAGAACATGCAATTATACTTGCCGTTAGTAGCTTTTTCATAAGCACTCTCTCCTTTTATTTATATCGTCTTGTGCTCACAACCATTATACAACAATCATTTCTAAAACAACAGTCATATTACAATTATATTACAAATAATAATTACTACTTTTATATTTCACTTATCACTAAAAATTAAACATGCTTTTCATCGTGATGTTTGTTGATAAATGAAGCTGTATCTTCAACGAATCTTTCTTGCTCTTCAACAAATGGGAATGCACTTGATTCTTGATATACTTCAAAGTCCGCATTTTGGATTAAATCAGCTACTTCTTTAGCTTCTAATCTTGTTGTTCTTTCACCGAATTCTCCTGCAATAATTTTTGTCGGTACTACGACATTTCTATAAGTTTGAGAAATATCAGCGTTTTTGAATACCTCTTTAACTGCTTGAATTTCTTCTTTAGTTGAAATTTCATTTGTATCTACGACATGTTTGAGGAATCGATTCATTTTTCTCGGACGATAATACTTACGCTTATTTAAAAATTTATCTTGTTTTTCAGGATCCCAGTTTCGAATAATATGGGCATATTTTCTAAATAAACGTTCTTCCGGTAATTCACCTTCAATAGATGTTGGATTTACCAACATAAGTGATGATGTAATTTCAGGATAACGTACTGAAATATCCGCACCAATGATTCCACCCATTTCATGGCATACAAATGCAACTTCTTCAATGTATAAATATTTAAGTAATTCAACAATGTCATCAGAAAAATCTTTTATTTCAATGTGACGAGGTTTATCAGAATAGCCATGTCCACGTAAATCAATTAACACAACTTGAAATGATTTTGCTAATTCTGCTGCTAATTTATTAAACACAGAATAATTATCAAGTACAGTATGAATCAATACGATAGGATAGCCTTCACCTAATGTACTGAAATGTATCGATGTTCCATCTTTTCTAGTAAATAGATCCATAATTTTCTCCTTTATTATCATTTTTTATTGGTAAAATGGTTAATAATTCTTCCACTGTTGTAATTGTAAAATCAACTTCTTCTTCAAGTGGTTCAATTTCAGCATCTTCTTGTTTATACCATACACTAACCATGCCCATAGCCCGTGCTGGAGCTACATCATTTAACGCATCATCGCCAACATACATAATTTGCTCAGGTAATACCCCTAGTTGATCAATCATATCTTCAAAAATTTTAGGATGTGGTTTACGAAAACCAACTGTTTCTGATGTTGATAAATAATTAATAACATGCATCAAACCAAGGGAATGTAATCGAAATTGTTTAATCTTAGATTTACCGTTTGCGATAACACCAATTTGAAAGCCTTTTTGCGATAGCTTTTCTAGTGTATATAAAGTATCGTAATAAGGAAATACATAACGATAAAAATGCATTTCAAAATCATTAAATAAGTCTTTCCAAGTTAACCTATCTACATGGAAACGTTTAATGATTTCTTTATATAAATCAGGTTTATCATTATCTTCATCGTCATCTAGCTCAATAAATGCTTTTTTAAAATCTGCCAGTTGAACATGAATTAAGTAGTCATGAAATCGCTCATATTGCTCTTCGATAAATTTCTCTCGAGATTTAACTCTGTCCAACAACGTACCTTCTAAATCAAATACAACTGCTTTAATTTGATTCAAATCCATCGCTTATGCCCTCTTTATGTTTATAGTTATTTTTATTTTAGCAAATGTCATGTGCTAGTGTAACCGTTTCGACTGAGATATTAGCATGTAAAATAACACTGGTATACCAATTAATGCAATGATAATACTTGCCGGTATTTGTACTGGTGACAATATATGGCTACCAATAAAATCTGCCATAACCATTATTTGTCCTCCAATTACAATATTCAAAGCCAATTGTCTTCCTAATGATTGTTTCCACTGCCATTTTCTAATGAGTTGTGGTATCACCATACCAATGAATCCAATGATGCCAACATATGCGACATTTATCGCCGTTATCATAGAAGCTATACATAACGCGATATATGTAATTATTTGAACATTTAAGCCTAGTGACTGACTTTTTAGTTCTCCTAATTGCAATAACTTTAGTTGATTAAGAATGATAAATATACCAAACAGTGCAATGATAAATGTGATTGCTATTATGGATACATTTGAGTATTCTGCATCACCAAAACCACCAAACAGATAATTGGCAATTGTATTTAATTTACGAGGTTTTAATAAAATCAAAAAATATAGAAGTGAATTGAATAATGCACCAATCATTAAACCACTTAATATTAAGATTCTAACTGGATATCCTTGGCTCAATACCGACGTAATGACTAATACAGTTATTAATGTTATCAAACTAAATGTTATTGAAAATACAGGAATCCATAACGTTGTTAAACCTAAAAATAATGCTAATCCTGAACCAAATGTAGCACCGCTTGCCAATCCTAATGTAAAGCTATCTGCCAATGCATTATTTAAAACTGTTTGAAATATAAGACCTGCAACAGTTAATATCATACCTGTCAACAATGCTTCTAATAATCTCGGTAATCTAACATTGATTAAAATAGACTGGTTAAATACATCATTGATATCCCCCAACTGCCAAAATAGATATATGCTAGTTGTTATAATCAATATGACTATCCAGCTCAATAATACTTTATTAAATGTCATAGCATTCTCTTTTCTTTCATCGATAATTACATTCATTATAGCAATCACATACTCGCGTTGCTATCATTCACTAAATATATTTTAAAAACCCCTTATCTCAAACATGTAATTTTTATTACATGTAGCAATAAGGGGTATAGGTTTATTTTCTATAAATTGCATCTCTTAATTCTTTTAATCCTTCATCAATACGTGGACCTGGTCTTGACACTTCATCACCATTTACAACTTCAATACGTGTATTCTTGACAGCATTAATTTTATTGAATCCACCTCTTTTTTGATGATATCCATATAATCTGATCTTGTCTTAGCTTCCGTCGAAATTAATATATCTGGGTTCTTTTTAATAATACTTTCCTTCGTTACAGGGTTCCAACCATTAATGTCACTATAAACATTTTGGGCTTCTAATTTTTCTAACATATCATTGAAAAATGTATGCTTCCCTGCTGTATATATTTCAGGCTTTGATGAAACCTCAATAAATACTTTTGATTTTTTATGATGAGCAGGAATTGAATCTATGACTTTATCGATATTATCTTTAGTTTCCTCAACAAGTTGTTCAGCCTGCTTATCATGATGCGTTAATTTCCCAATTTGCTTAAATGTGTTGTAAGTTTCATCAATTGATTGTGCATCTTTAACATACACTACTTTGATGCCTTGTTTCTCTAATGATGACAATACTTTATTTGCAGTTGCCTTTTGCGACTCATGCGCAAGAATTAGATCTGGCTTTGCCTTTAAAAGTTCCTCTTTATTTAGATTCAAAGCATCAAATTGTTTCTTACCCTTTTTCACATCTTTTGGATAATCATCAACCGTTGAAACACCAACTATGTATTTACCTAATCCTAATTCATATAAAATTTCAGTATTACTAGGCATTAACGAAACAATTCTATGGTACGGCGATTTAGACGAGCCATTATCATCGCTACCTTGTTTATCATTATCATTCATACCACAGCCACTCAGAACAAGCATAAAAATCAAAATAAAAGCAATTAACGATTTCTTCACATTATCACATCTCCTTTTTAATCCCACTTTTAGCTTTAGCGATTAGAGGGATTTATGCAGTTTCTGCACAAACAAACAACTTTTTTTCTTTATACGCTTCTATTTATTATATAAGTCCACATACTAAAAGAAAATAGTAAATTATTTTTTATATTTCATATAAACTCATCTATCTAACTTCACAGCGTTTACTTTTTAAAGTAAGGTTCTAAAAAATCATAATTCTTTATATCTTTATCTCTAAAGTAATGTTTACCAAATACATCTAACAGAGCATGAAATTCATTAGCATCTTGATTTGTAAAATGATTTGGTAATGTGACTACTTTTTTTAATTGATCATAACTTTTAGTGTTTTCATATCCTAATTTATCATATATTTTTCTTGTATAGCTATCTGGAATAAATTCAATACGTCCGAATATATAAACAAGTAAGACATCTGCTGTTTCACTTCCAATACCTTTCAAAGATAATAATTCTTTTCTTAATTCAGCTTTATATCGCTCATTAATCTCTTGATAATTGAAATGATGTCGTGCTAACCATGTTAATAATGTTTTAATCGTCAGTGATTTACTTTTATAAAAGCCACTTGGACGTATCAATGATTGTAACGTTTCAATAGGTAGTTCTAATATATGATTTGGATTAAAATGCGTGTGTTCTTTAATCTGATTCAATGCAATTTCTGCATTTCGCCATCTAGTATTTTGAACTAAAATTGCACCTAACATCATTTCAATGTCATTATCAGCAGGCCACCAATTTTGAGGTCCCATATGCCTATATAACAATTTATACAATTCATCAGTTCCTAACATTTACATCCTCCTTTTAGAGCCCCTTGAGCTTTAGCGATTAGGGGCTCTTATGCAGTTGTGCGCAAGCAAGCCAACTGTATTCCTTACCCCCCCTTGAGCTTTAGCGATTAGGGGCTCTTATACAGTTGTTGCGCAAGCAAGCCAACTGTATTCCTTTACTCCCCTTGAGCTTTAGCGATTAGGGGGCTCTTATGCAGTTGTACCTTAGCATCCAACTGCGTTCCTCTTAACCTTATTCACATACTAAGCATTCCCCAATATGTCACATACCTAATAAAAAACACCCCAACACAAAGTATCTTTGGGGAAACTCTACGTTGGAGTGTATATAAATGTTCTTACATTGATTCAGGTGCGCTTACACCGACCATTGCCAATGCATTTTTCAATGTAATTCTGACCGCTTCAATCATAGCAACATGTGCTTTTGTTTTTTCAGTATCATCTGTTAACACTTTTTCAGCATTATAGAATTTATGGAAATGAGAAGCTAAATCTTGAATATAATTAGTAATTCTATGTGCTGATCTATGCTCAGCAGCACTTTCAATTGTAGGTTCGAAATCAGCTACTTTTTTCAACAATTCAATCGCTTTTTCATTTGTAATCGTTGTAAAATCATTCGCAGCAGCTACCTCAATTCCTTGCTCTTTCGCTTGTTTTAAAATTGAACAAATACGCGCATGTGCATATTGAGCATAGTAAACTGGATTGTCTTGAGATTGCTCTTTCGCTAATTCCATATCAAAATCAAAGTGACTATCAGGACTACGCATAGTTAAGAAATAACGTGCAGCGTCAACGCCAACTTCGTCCATAATTTCTCTTAATGTAATCGCATTACCAGTACGTTTACTCATCTTCACTTCTTTACCATTTTCCATTAAACGAACCATTTGCATGATTTGAATTTCTAAACGATTACTATCTACACCAAACGTTTCAAGAGATGCTTTCAAACGATTAATATAACCATGATGATCAGCACCAAATAAATCGATTAAAATGTCATTACCACGTTTAACTTTATCGAAGTGGTACGCAATATCTGGTAAGAAATAAGTATATGTACCGTCATTTTTAATTAATACTCTGTCTTTGTCGTCTTTAAAATCAGTTGTACGTAACCATGTAGCGCCATCAGCTTCATACGTATAACCTAATTCTTTCATTTTTGCTAAAACTTCAAGAATTTCACCTTTTTCATATAAAGATGTTTCACTAAACCAATTATCAAAATGCGTATTGAACTCTGCTAAATCATTTTTCAGTTTAGCCATTTCGTATTCTACGCCTAATTTTCTAAATTCTTTCAAACGTGCTTCTTCAGAATAATCTTTAATTTCAGGGTGTTTCTCTGCTAAATCTTTACCTATTTCAATAATATCTTTGCCATTATAGCCATCTTCTGGCATTGAATAACTATTGTCACCTAAAGCTTCAAAGAAACGTGTTTCAATCGAACGCGCTAAGTTAGTAATTTGATTACCAGCATCATTAATATAATATTCACGTGTTACATTATAGCCAGCTGCAGTTAAAATATTAGCTAAAGCATCACCAACTGCTGCATTTCTAGCATGACCAATATGTAAATCTCCTGTAGGGTTAGCTGAAACATACTCAAGCAATACATTTTGACCTTTTGATTCATTTACATGTCCAAATTGATCACCTTTTTCAATTGCTTCAGGAATAATTGCTGTTAAATACTGATTATCTAAGTAAAAATTAATGAATCCTGGACCAGCAATGTCAATTTGTTTTACATGTGCTTTTTCAGTATCTAAGTTATCAACAATCGCTTGAGCAATTTCACGAGGATTACGCTTTGCAATCTTAGTCAGTACCATCGCAATATTAGTAGCATAATCTCCATTTTTTGTATCTTTAGGAACTTCAATTTTAATATCAGGAATCTCATCTGCTAATCCTGCTTTGTTAATACTTGCTGCAATTTCTTCTACTAATGTTTGTTTCACTTGATCAATAATATTCATTCGCCTATCTCCTTATAGTTAATTTCATATTGATAAGAACCCATTTTTTCATTATCTTGATATAATTCATAATGAATCTTTAACTTGCCACCGTCTCCACTTACGAAATGTAAAATGCGTAATGTTTTAACTTCTAGTGGAATTCGTCCAGCCGATATATCGTAAAAAGTTGTTGTCGTTTGTCCTTCAACAAAATGCAAATTCATATTAATGTCGCCTTTACGAATCAACTTAACGCTATCATCATCCACTTTTATTGTAACATTAACTGTTGCATCCTCAATTTGTTCTACATACCGAATAAAGTTAGATTGCCTTTGTTGCCAAGTTCCTTCAGTAGTAAATTCAAATTTTTCTTTTTCGTTGTGCTGTTTCAACACTTGCTTTGTATGAATACTTACTTTTTTATCCAATTTACTACTCACCTTAATCTTCGCATAATAGAAATATTATAGCATAAAATAAGGTCATCTTGTTATGCCTTCTTAAAGCTAAATAGGTTCAATTAATTAACAATTCCATACTTAATCAACGCTTGATATATGTAAGCCATTTTATAAAATACAAACAACACCTCAAAACCAAAAAACACGAGATTTTCACTATCTTTCATGAAAACCTCGTGTTTGATTATAATGATAGTGTTCAGAGCACTACCTTCTTTATCTATAAAGTCATTTGATATTTTTAAAATTTAATAACCATTCTACCAGTTATAGTACCATTTTCCATTTCTTCAAAAATATCATTGATTTCTTCTAATTTTCTTAATTGAACTTTAGGTGTCACTTTATTTTCAGCAGCAAATTCAAACGCTTCACGTAAGTCTTGTCTTGTACCAACAAGTGAACCTACTACTTCAATACCATCAAGCACTAATCTTGGGATATCTAAGTTCATTTTATCAACAGGTAAACCAACGGCAACAACTCTTGCACCAGCTTTTACAACATCAACCGCTTGGTTAAATGGCGTCTTAGCAACTGAAGTTACCACTGTTGCATCTAATCCTTTGTTATCAGTTAATTTCATAACTTCTGCAACTGGATCAACATCTTTAGAATTAATAATAGCATCTGCACCTAATTCTTTCGCGAATGCTAATTTATCATCATTGATGTCGAAGGCAACAATTTTAGCCCCCATAACGTTTTTAGCATATTGTAAAGCTAGGTTACCTAAACCACCTATACCAAAAACACCTAACCATTGTCCAGGTTTTACATTACTTACTTTTACAGCTTTATAAGTTGTCACACCTGCACATGTAATAGAAGACGCTGCTGCTGGATCTAATTTTTCAGGTACTTTCACAGCATAGTCTGCAGTAACAATAACTTGTTCAGCCATTGCACCATCTACTGTATAACCAGCATTTTTCACACTACGGCAAAGTGTTTCACGACCTGTTGTACAATATTCACATCTTCCACAGCTTTCGAACATCCAAGCGATAGACACACGGTCTCCAATTTTTAATGATTCTACATCTTCTGCAACTTCGATGACTTTACCAATACCTTCATGACCTAAAGTAACGCCTGTAACATCACCAAAATCAGCATTCTTAACATGTAAATCGGTATGACAAACGCCACAATATTCCGTTTGTACCAATGCTTCACCAGGTTTTAAAGCTCTTAACTTTTTATCCTCAATACTTACTTTGTGATCTTTCGTTACAACTGCTGCTCTCATAATAATGTCCTCCTTATAGTCACTCCAGTATGTATGATATTAATTGGTGATTACTTTCAAAAATGAAAACGAATAATTATAGATGTAATTTTTATTTGTAATAGACGCCAAATTAAAACATACTACTGTGACTTTGTTTTTAGTTAGATATCAACCGTTAACTTTTAACGTTTCCCTAGTTAATATGTTAAAAGAAATGACATAATCGATATGCTAACGTGTAATTTTTACTTCACATATATTTATTTAAAGATAATTTATAATACTCTTATCTTCACTCTTATTATAATGTGAATTAATTCACAAAGTATATAGCTATGATCAAAAAAATGTGTCAGTTATTCAAATTTTTTATTAACTACAGATTAATTTAATTTCAAAAAAATTAAAAAACTCCCAATCAATCTAAGACTTTATTTTCACCTCACGATTTACGTCGTCATTGAGAAATGAATCATATCTTTATAGATTAATTGGGAAATTTTAGTTTCTAATATTTAATTAAATGCTTGATGTAAAGCATCAGAAGAATGCTTCCACATACCTTCATCATGGTTCATTAAAAAGTCTTTTAAAATAGCTTTATTCTCGTCACCAATTTGATCAATGATAATATGATGTTTCATTGATTTATCCATCATATTAACATGTTCAGGCATACTTTTATAACCACGACGAATTGCTTTATTCACTAATAAATAGCACGCTGTTAAACCAGCATAATATGGTCCTTGTTCATTACGTTCTGTTGTTACCCAACACAACCAATATTCTTTAGCTTCATCGCCTTCAACAGCAGCTTTATCAGTAATCCATTTCACGCCTTTTTCAACTTTGGCGCGAGCATGCATGCCTCCAATATCAATAAATGCTTCTTTGTTAGCAACATCGATAAAAACTGGTGCAATATTGTCTAAGCTAATTGAACCAATATTTGTACCTTTATGACCATCTAGAGGGTCATTTTTTATGATATTAAAATTAAAGCCTTTTTTCTCAGACAATGATATAACCTCCATATTTAACGATAACAATTTTAGCCCTGTTTAATTAAGCTCATTAATCAAATTTTCAATAGCTTCTCTAATTGTCTTATCTTTAATCTTTGCAACCATTTCTCTAGGATAATATAATTTATAGTCTTGGCGATTAATGCCTGTAATACTATGAATGACTAAAGATTGATTGCTTATTTCTCTAATCGTACCATCTTGTCTTAATAAATGAATCGGTTTGCGATTTGACCCAGGTCGATCATAATCATATGGCAAATCCGAAAATGCTTCACTCACAAAATAATAATCTGGATTAATACCACCTGCTTCAAACAGTTCTTGCAGTTCTGAAATTGTAATAATTGAGCCATCAAATGGAATATATTTAAATAAGTCTCGATTAATAAATCGACTTGCTAAATCACTTAAAATGGCATCATCTTCTTTTGTCCATTTTTCCAAATAATACGTAACTACCGCTTCATCGAGTTCAACATATTGTTCAATCGTAACTGTCTCTTCAAAAAATGGAATAAAATCATGTGGATGCAACTTAAATTCATAGCCTTCATTATAAAGCTGTTTTGCACGTTTCAAACAATTATTAAGCAGCACTTCTCCACCACGACTAACTGGGTGGAAATAAATTTGCCAATACATTTGATAACGACTCATAATAAAGTTTTCAACTGCATGCATACCACTTTCTTTGATTAGCACTTCATCTTTAGAAGGTCGCATTAATCTTAAAATACGTTCCATATCAAAAGCACCATATGATACACCTGTGAAATACGCATCACGTTGTAAATAATCCATTCTATCCGCATCGATTTGTGACGAAATCATCGAAATGACCAATTTATTATGATGCGTTTTATTAATTACTTCCGCAACTTCTCTTGGAAACTCAGGCGATACTTTACGTAATACAGCATTCACCTCAGTATCTCCAGTAATAATCGCTTGTGTGTATGCTTCATGGTCTGTATTAAATATTTTTTCAAAACTATGTGAAAATGGACCATGTCCTAAATCATGTAATAATGCAGCACATAATGCCAACGGTCTATCTTTATTGTCCCATGCATCATGACCAATAAATGACTCATCAATTAATCGTCTAACTATTTCATACACACCTAAAGAATGTCCAAAGCGACTATGTTCTGCTGTGTGAAAAGATAGGTACAGTGTTCCTAATTGTCTAATTCGACGTAACCTTTGAAATTCCTTAGTTTTAATTAAATCCCATATCAATTGATCTTCAACATGAATATATCGATGTATCGGGTCTTTAAAAACTTTTTCTTCTACTAATTTTAAATCTACATATGCGTTAGTCATTATTCCCCTCCTTTTCGTTTAATATAATATTTAATTTACTTAAAATGCTTTGTACATAAGTGCTAAGTCTAACTTTTCGCCATACATTTCTGGCTGATAAGAGCGTAAGATTGTAAAACCTTGCTCTTTATAGTAAGCTACTGCTTCTTCATTTTTATTATCTACTTCTAAGTAAACACCTTCAAATTTATCTTCAAAACGTGATAATCCTTCATTTAACAATGCTGTACCATAACCTGTATGTTGCGATTCTGGTTTAACATAATGAGCTGATAAATATAATTCTTCACCGTAAATAAAGTTAGCAAAGCCAACGATGTCATTACCTTCTTCAACGACTAAGAATAATTGTTCTTGAAGTCTTTTCTTTAAATGATGTTCATTATATGAAGCTTCTAACAAGTGATTAACTGTTGTCGCAGCGTATATATTTAAGTATGTATTAAACCAAGCTTTAGTGGCGACATCTCTAATTTGAACAACATCTTTTTCAGTTGCTTGTCTTACCTTGAACATGACTTTCTCCCCTTATTAACAAGTTTTAATAACGGCATTATACCACAACTTGCTCAATACTTAATAAACAATGATTGTCTATTCAATTTATATATTTATATTTTCCGTTAAAATTAAAAATAAAAAATAACGAAGCAAAAAATCACTTCGTTTAGTATGAGGTATGTCTTATTGCAATATACTATTCCACTCAGTTGCACGTGCTAAGGCATAATTGTCTTTCATGATGTCACCAGGCTTTTCAGCAGTTCCAATAATATAACCATTTAAAGTGGCACCTAAAAAGTCTAAACTATATTTCATTTGCGTAATTGCTGGCTTCGCTTTTATTTTTGGACAATCTCCACCAACTAAAATAACTCTAAAATCCTTTTCGGCCATTTGTGCCTTAAAATTAGGATATCGTTTATCTTGTAATGTTTCTGACCAATGTTCGATAAATGCTTTCAATGGTGCTGAAATGCTATACCAATACACTGGTGATGCAAAAATAATTGTATCACTAGCCAATATTTTATCTAGAATCGGCAAATAGTCATCGTCATATGAAGTAATAGTCTCTGCTGTATGTCTCACGTCACGTATCGGTTTAAACTGATGTTGTGTCACGTCAATCCATTGATACTCTAAATCTTGCAAAGCGAATTTTGTTAATTGTGCAGTATTACCGTTTGGTCTACTCCCACCAAACAAAACAGTAATCATTTTAGCCTAACCTCACTTTTGATTAATAAATATCTGTGTTTTTCGTTACCTAATTATACTATCATAAGCTTTACCTACCGAATAGTAAAACGCTTACAACTTTTATATAAATTTGACGAAATTTCGTCATGCCTTATATAAAGTCGTTTGTGATACGGGGCTAATTCATGATGAATTAGATACATATGTCACCATTAAATACAATTCATTTAGTCTTCAATTGGAAACAGTTCATCGATATATTGAATCTCATCATCTGATAAAACGATATCTGCAGCTTTAATATTTTCAATGACTTGTTCTGCACGTTTTGCACCAGGAATAATCACATCGATAGCTGGTCTCGTTAAATAAAATGCTAATACAATGTTCGCAATTGAAGTTTGATGTGCTGCAGCTATGCTTTCCAAAGCTTTTACGCGACGCACATTTTCTTCAAATACACCTGGTTTAAAATCACGACGTGTAGTACGATGGTCACTAAATTTAGTGTTCTCATCATATTTTCCAGCTAAAATACCGGATGCTAATGGGAAATATGGAATAAATGTGATTTGGTGATCAACACAATATTGTAATACTGCCTCATTTTCGCGATGCAATAAATTATATTCTAACTGTACAACATCAACGTAACCATCTTTATTTGCTTCTTTAAGTTGATCTAATGTGAAATTTGATACACCAATGGCTTTAATCTTCCCTTGTTCCTTAAGCTCTTGTAATGCTGCAACTGCTTGATCTTTCGGAGTGTTGTCATCCGGAAAATGAATATAATATAAATCGATATAATCAGTTTGTAGACGTTTCAAACTATTCTCAACTTGTTGTTTTAAATATTCCGGTTGATTGTTCTGATGTACTTCTTGATTTTCATCAAATTCATGAGACCCTTTCGTAGCAATTTTAATTTGCTCTCGCGGATATTCTTTAACAACTTCTCCGACCAATTCTTCTGATCGTTCTGGCCCGTAAATATATGCCGTATCTAATAAATTAATACCATGATTAATGGCTTGACGAACAACATCTTTTCCTTGTTCTTCATCTAAGTTCGGATATAAATTATGCCCACCTACTGCGTTCGTCCCAAGTGCGATTGGAAACACTTCAACATCAGATTTACCTAAGTTTACAAATTGCTTCATTAGACCCAGCTCCTTATCTTTATAACTTTTCCACTATCACACTATCATGATTTAATACAACTTCCAAATGTTAGAATTAGAGCTTGAATTTAAGCGGTGTAATAGGAAAACGTTATATAAAACTCAGTTAAAATAAGTATTTCTTAAGTTGATATTCACATAGTGCGATTGCTTGTTAGGCTTTAAATTACATGTATTTTTGAATCAGAAATTGAAAAATCATTTAAGAACGACAACATTAAAGCCATTACAAATTCAATTAGAAATACTATAATGCTTTGATTTGCATAACAAAGAAATTAAAACTGTTAATATTAACATGGGATATCCATTATAAAATATTCATCTTTGTAGTTGATTTCTATACTTAGGATTTTAATTCATTCTATCTATGAGTCAAATTTTTATATTAAATTTAATAATTTTAGACTTATAAAACTCATTTATAATTCAGCTTTTTTTAAGAAGTATTACATGAGCTTTTTTAATGCCAATGGGAACAATGTTTATAAAAAAGAAAAACATAGTTACTGCACCCCAACAGATAAATATAATTATATTTTGAACATCTATAGTTATCAGGGCATATAAAGTGAAAAATGAAAAAACACCGAAATATAAATATGCAAATATTATAAAGAAAAAATGTTTTAAATTAGGTAGCAATATCATTTTCTGACTTTTTTTCTTTATTCATAGTAAAAACACTTAATGCTAGCCTACGATTTAAATTTAGGTAGAAAAGTAAAATACCAAGAAATAAAACAAAAAATATGGCTATTACTATTGTTTTTTCCAATCTAACATTAAATAAAGGCATATACTTTCTAAAAGTCACACTAAATAAAACTGAACTACCTAATGCTGGCCAAAATGCATTGTTTTTAGCAGGTTTGAAAGTATTTAAATTTTCTAATTCTTCTTGACTGATCTTGATGTATCTTTTTGGTGTCAACCAATTAAGCAGTGGAATGAATAAAACTAACCAATTATTTATTATATTCACCATCAAATATTCATCATTATATTTAATAATTCTATATTTGGGATTTTTGTATATAGCTATTACCTCGCAAAGCAATGTCTCCACATCCCTTTAATTTTATGTGTAATACATTTTTCGATACTTCAAAAGACATTAAAATATTATCAACTTACTATCATTAAAAATTTTATTCATTGTTATTTGCATATCTTTAATCTGAATTTATTACTACCACTTAATTTTTAAGTATGACATGAATGTTTTTATCTATAATTAAAGCTATATTCACTAGAAAAAAACCCATTATTGCTGTAATCCAAGCAAAATATACTATTATGTTTTGATAACTCATTGATAATAGAGCATATGAGAAAATCACTGTCCAAAAAATTAAAAAAACATATCCGAACAATGTGAAACAAAAATTTTTTAGTGTTGGTATTAAGATGATTTTCGACCTTTTATTTTTAGTATTATAAATATTTAAAGATGATTTTTTAATTAGGCGTACATAAAATATTAAAATCCCTATAAATGTGATACAACATATGGCAATAACTAATTTTTTATCAAGTTGAGTGTCAAGTAAATGCGTATACTTTCTTAATGTAACTGCGAATAAAGTAGAGATACCTGCAACTGGCCAAAAAACATTCTTTTTAGCAGGTTTAACAATATTTAAATTTTCAAACTCTTCTCTACTAATTTTGACGTATCTTTTGGTGATGAACCAATTAATAAAAGGAAAAAACAAACTAATCCAAGTGCTTATTATATCGATCATTAAGTACTCATCATTATATTTAATAATTCTATATTTTGGGTTTTTATTGATGATTTTAGATTCGCATAGCATTGATTATCAATTCCACCTTATTCTAATTATTTTTTATTTGAAGAGTGGCTAACATAATATAATTAGTTATTAATTCGCTTTTTATAACTTTAGCTGTTTTATTTCCCTGTTCTAAGATAGCTCCTCGATTTAAAATCATTGCTTTTTATGAACCAACATTTAAGTATCCGATACTACCTAAGTTAATCAATTTTGTTACTTATTTGTTTTTAAAATAACATGAATATTTTTATCTAAAACCGATGACATATTCAGTAGAAAGAAGCATGCAGTCATGCCAATTAAAGCAAGAAATTCTATTATATTTTGAGGGGATGAAGTTACTAACATACTCAGAGCCATTGTTGACAATCCACCAAATAATATATAAGCAAATAAGGATAAACAAATATTTTTAAATGTAGGTATTAATATGATCTTTTCGTTATTACTTTTATTTTTATCAAAAATATGTAACTTCAATTTTGTATTTATATATATAAACAATGCGAAAACACCTAGAAGTATCATACAGCATGTTAATATAACTAATTCTTTTTCTAAATGGATATTAAGCAAATAAATATATTTTCTTGTTAAGGTTGTTAATAACACTGCAAATCCTGCAACAGGGCAGAAAGTATTATTTTTAGCGGGTTTGACAATATTTAAACTTTCAAATTCTTCTCTACTAATTTTCGCGTACTTTTTGGGAATAAACCAATTAATCATGGGCAAAAAATAAGCAATCCAAGTACTTACTAAATCAACCATGAAATACTCCTCATTATATTTAATGATCCTGTATTTTGGGTTTTTATTAATGACTCGAGATTCACAAAGCACTGTTTATCACTTCCTACTTTTACTTAGTAATCTTTATTTGAAGAACGGTTAACATAATATTGTTAGTCATTTTTCTACCTTTTTATAACATATACTTTTTTATTGACTACCAAAGCTACATTACTAAGTAAGAACATTATTACAAGCATAATCCAAGTAATAAATAAAATGATGTTTTGAATACCTTCTGTGATAAACATATAAAAAGCAAGTATGCTTAAACCACCAAAAATAATATACGAAAGGAGCATTAAGCATAAATTTTTAAAAGTTGGTATTAAAATTATCTTTTCATCACAGTTATTTCTATCATAAACATTTAATTTAGATTTCGAATTAATATATAAAGCTGAAAGGAAAACCCCCAAAAGTACGAGACAGCATAAAATATTCACAGCAATTTGATTAACTTGTATATTTAACAACTGTATATATTTTCTCGTCAATACTGCCAATAAAACTGATCCCCCACCTGCTATCCATCCAGCTGAGCTACTATTTTTCGGTGTAAATGTATTTAATTCTTCAAACTCACTTTGACTAATCTTCGCATATTTCTTAGGTACACCCCAATTAAGCATTGGAATGAAGAAGAAAATCCAAGAACTAGTTACATCAACCATTAAAAACTCGTTCTTATATTTTATAATTTTATATCTCGGGTTCTTATTTATATTTTTTGATTCACAAATCAACACTTACCACTCCCATTTCATAGGGTTTATATGATTGCTAATACTTTTTGTAGCTTCACCAACGACATTTCCAATGCTATCTACTGTATTTACCGTTGACTTTTTGAAATTATCAATACCTTCATCTATCTTATGTCCAACCCAATCAGTTTTATCTTTTAACCCCAAAATATTTGCTTGGTAAGCCCAATCAGCAAGGTGGGTAGCTCCAATACCTACTGCCAAACCTCCTAAAGCAGCCCAACCAACTGGGTTACTTGCAAGTGCGACTATTGTTGCAGAAGTAGCAATTCCAGCACCAGTACCTATTCCTGTAGTTAAAGCATTATGCGACAACGCCTCACCAAATGTTTTATCATCATTTGCAAGATCATCATACATACCTATACCAAATCCTACACCTGCAACACCTTTGCCTAGGTATTTTCCGCCTTTTGCAAATTTACTACCATTTTCTATAAACACATTACCTGATGTACGTTTGACTTCCACAAATGAATTTGGACCGGCTGGGCCTTTCACTCCACCTGCTGTATTGATAAATACACCGAATTTACTTGCATTTATACCGCCTTGCTCTAAAAGTGTTGACGTGATATCTAATCCTATATCTCGTTTAATACTATCTTTATTGTCATTTATATATTTCATTATACTTTTCGGGATATCGTCTTCTGGATGTTCTTTGGCATATGCCTTTATAACAGCAAAGTCTGCTTTATTTAAAGTTTCTTTCTCTGCTTTTTGTTCAATTTTCCCCATAGCAACTTTCAAATATTTTTCATGACTTGCTTTAGCCCAATCAAGTTCTTTACCTGAAGGTATATTAAATTGATTTGTTGAAAAGTTCCAAAAATTCTGCGCTTGGGTAAGTCCTTGTTGGACAATTTTTTGAAATTCTTCAACTTCTTTAAATATTTCTGGTGATTTTTGATTAAACTCACGCAATTTGCGTAGCTTCTCTTCTAATTCATGTTTTTGTTGACCTAATGTTCGTATTATTTGTTGGTTCGATGAAATGGCTTGCTGATTATCGGAAGCATGCTTTTTCAAATTGTTATTCAAATTTTCATATCGCGTAATTTGTTGACTTAATGATCTGATATCTTCTTCAAGCTCTGATTCTTTTAAAGATATGCTATCAACCTCACTCGTATAACGTGACACAAAATTATCGCAAGCTTGCTTCGTTAAATCACTCAATGTTTTCATACTTGTTGATAATGGAATTAACACCGTACTAAAAAATTGCTTAGCTGACGTATACGCTTTACCTTTAAGCGCATCATCATTGATAAATTGAGTAATTGCTTTTTCCAACGCATCATAATTTGAATTCATTGTTTGACTCAAATTACCCACACTTGAAGCTTGGTTTCGAGATCTGTCTAAATACATGTCAATACTCATCGGCATGCTCCTTTTTCAAAAATATATGATTTTCAAACTATTTAAAATCAAATGCTTTTTACATCTACAAAGTTGTAAAATTTTAAAACTCGGCGATGATTATTTCTTATGTAAAGGAGTCTAGATGCAGGTAAATTGAGATAACATGTCGCCTTTTCTCTTATTTTAGCATATGGATATAATGGTGTCTTTGTATATTCGCAATTAATCAATAAAAATTATCTTTCAATATTTTAATTTTATTGCTACAACATCCTTAACCTAATATATATTAATATCTCAAAATATATTTACGATTTAAATATGTCACTAGTTGTTAAAAGTACTTCCTCATCATGCGAAATATCAAAACGTCTCTAAAATACGAACAAGTTTACAAAATCACACAACATCATCATTCAAAATTTTATCGCCCTTATTTTCAATATTCATTTCATATCTATCAGTTCATACATAATTAAAATTTCAATTGTGCAATCTCACCGTTAATGCAACAACTTTCAAATAATAACTCATCACAATAAACACACCTAATTCAACACTTTTCAAACATAAGTATTGACACATTGAGCAAAATGATTTTTAATTGTAAATAATATAGTTACAATTACGAGGTGAGAAACATTGAATTTAGAATTTAACATTGCCGTGCATGTATTAGCTTTTTTAACTAAGCATCATTCAGAAAAATTCAATAGTAGTTCATTAGCAGAATTAACTTGTTTAAATCCTGTTCAATTACGACGCGTAACGACTCAACTTGTCGATTTAAAAATGATTAACACAATACGGGGTAAAGATGGTGGATATTTAGCAAATGATCGTAGCGCTGATGTCTCTTTAGCAACATTATATAAACATTTTGTCTTAGAGAAAGAACATCACACACGACTATTTACTGGCGACGAAGGCAGTCACTGTCAAATTGCTCGTAATATTGCAACTACCATGTCACATTATCAACAAGACGAACAGAATATCATTATTAATTTTTATAAAGAAAAAACAATCAAAGATGTCATTGAAGACATTCAAAAGGAGGATTTATGTCATGAAAACATATGATTTAATTGTAATAGGATTTGGGAAAGCTGGTAAAACTTTAGCGAAATACGTTGCATCAACAGGTCAACACGTCGCAGTTATCGAACAATCTCCGAAAATGTATGGAGGCACTTGTATAAACGTAGGATGTATAGCTTCAAAGACGCTTGTACATGATGGATTAGAAGGCAAATCCTTTGAAGCAAGTTATAATCGTAAAAACGATGTTGTCAATGCGCTAAACAATAAAAATTACCACTTATTAGCAGACGACAGTAAGATTGATGTACTGGATTTTAAAGCGCAGTTTAAATCTAATACTGAAGTGAATTTATTAGATCAACATAACGATATCGCCAATAGTATTACTGCACCTCATATCATTATTAATACCGGTGCTACCTCTGTCATTCCTAACATTAAAGGCCTTGATCAAGCTAAACACGTCTTCGATTCAACAGGTTTATTAAACATTAGCTATCAACCTAAGCACCTCGTTATTGTAGGTGGCGGTTATATCGCCTTAGAATTTGCTTCAATGTTTGCGAATTTAGGTAGTAAGGTTACTGTATTAGAACGTGGTGAATCATTTATGCCACGCGAAGATCAAGATGTCGTTGCACATGCTATTACTGACTTAGAAAATAAAGGCATTGCATTGTATACAAATGTTGAAACGACTGAATTGTCATCTGACGATCATCATACAACAGTCCATACTAACGTTGGTAACTTTGAGGCTGATGCAGTACTTTTGGCTATCGGGCGCAAACCGAATACGGATTTAGCTTTAGAAAATACTGATATCGAATTAGGCGACAGAGGCGAAATTAAAGTCAATGCTCATCTTCAAACAACTGTGCCGCATATTTATGCTGCAGGTGATGTTAAAGGCGGACTTCAATTTACGTATATATCTTTAGATGATTATCGAATTATCAAATCAGCGTTATATGGTAATCAGTCACGTACGACTGACAATAGAGGCAGCGTGCCTTATACAGTATTTATAGATCCACCATTATCACGTGTTGGATTAACTAGTAAAGAAGCTGCCGCTCAACATTATGATTACACTGAACATCAACTTTTAGTAAGTGCTATACCTCGTCACAAAATTAACAATGATCCAAGAGGTTTATTTAAAGTAGTCATTAATAATGAAAATAATATGATTTTAGGTGCTACATTATATGGTAAGCAATCTGAAGAATTAATTAATATAATTAAACTTGCGATTGATCAAAACATTCCATATACCGTATTACGAAATAATATTTATACGCATCCTACGATGGCCGAATCATTTAATGATTTATTTAATTTCTAGACAAAACATAAAAACCTGGTGGCACGCATTGAATGATGCTGCCATCAGGCTTTATTGTTGTGCTTTTCGCTTTTCTAATTTTTCTTTAAGCTTTCTATCTTGTTCTTCTTTACGACGTTTACGTTCTTCATGTCGTTTTCTTAAACGCTCTTCTTCTTCAGGATCACGTGGTTTCTTTAATTGTTGAGAAACTTTTTCGATTAATTCTTCTTCAGTAAGCGCAGCCAGTGGGCGGTTATTAACAAAAGTGAATGTTTTTCGGCGTCCAGGTCCACAATAAGATTGACAACCTATCACGATTTCAGCATCGGGATCTAATTTTTCCAACTTCTTTTGTAACGTTCTTATATTGACTGCCTGACATTCATCACAAATAAGGAATGTATTTTTCATATTGCTACCCACCTTTCTTTATCATATCTATATCGTCGATTTCATTAATTTTTTCGTTAACTCTATCTATTTTACTCTTTTTAATATTTTTTTCAAGATACGTAACACGGCTGACAATAAAAAATGGAGCATTTATCTTCTAATTAAATTAGATGATTGCTCCCCTGTCAAATCATTTATTGCCCATGATAAATATTAAATTTTAATGGTTTAATACCATGTTTTGTCCATTCATCATAAATTTTTTCTTTATCTACATCTTTATTGATAATTGTAATACCACAGTCTCCACCACCAGCGCCTGATGTTTTAGATGCGCCGTGATACTTTTCAGCAATATCACACAAATATTTTAGCTTTTCAGTTTCTATATCAACTGTAGCTTCTTTATCCATACGTTGAATAATTGTACGATTCTGACGCACCATCTTTTGCACACCTTTAATGTTATTTGTTTTAAAAGCATGAATAAGTTTTTCAACACAACGATGTGAATCTTCTAAGAAGTCACCGTAAAATGAAGGATCTGATTTCAAACGTTTCACTTCGCTAACAAAGTGTGGTGATGACGCCGGTGAGCCAGTCCAACCGATAAGTACTTCCATATTTTCAGGTGCTTGTAATGGTTCGATGTGCAATCCAGGCCAGTTTTTGATTAAAACTTCTTCAACCGTAGTATCTTCAATTTGATGCTTAACCCATTCATGGTCAAAAGTACTATACGCTAACCATCCACTATATACACTCACAGCAATATCTCCGCATGAACTTAAACTTTGTAACTTCATATTTGCAATCACTGCTAGTTTATAAATGTATAAATTAGATAACTTCATATCATAAAATTCATTTAATACTTTTATAACTGATACAAGTACTGCTGCACTTGAACCTAATCCATATTTATGACCATTTGAATCATCTAAATTACTATCAATAGTCAGATGAAAATGTTTCATCGCTATATCGCAACTTTTCGCATACTGTTCAAATATTTCAATAGCTGTGACCACATAATTTAATTGTTTTGCTGCATGTGGATCTGAAATGACAATACTATCTTCATCTCTACTAAATGTAACTGGGTTATGATGTAATGCTTTTGAATGAATGGTACCTTTATATTGGTCTGCTTCTTCAATAGTAGCAGTTACAAAACGATCTAACGCAATAAGTACAGATTTATATCCTGGTTCTGTTACAGCATATTCTCCAGCAATATAAAGTTTTCCGGGTGCTTTGACCTGAATCATTTTATCTCTTCCTTACTCAATTATTTCAATTCCTGTGGCAATAATGTCACTATCAATAATTTGGTTATTATCAAACTGTGTTAATAATTTATCTATAATCTGTTGCTTGTTTTTCTTTTCTACAAGTATTTTCACATTAGGACCCGCATCCATCGTAAAATAGCACGGATACCCCGCTTCTCGGCATTCGTGAACGAGCGCCATTACATCATAACTTTCTTGCACAAGATATGTGAACGGCGGTGTTGATCCTAGATTCGTGGCATGCATACGCAAACCATTTTCTTCAATTACTTCACCAAGGCGTTTAAAATCTTTGTCTTGAATCGCTGCTTTTGCTTCAGCTAAATCTTCATCAATATGATCTAACCAATATTGATAAAACCTTGATGTGTTTCGTGTCAATGACATACCATATCGACTAGGTACCTTTTTAGAATGTTGATTAATCACAACAAATATCATGGCAAGGTCATCTTCAAAATGATTCGATTTAAGTGGAACGGCATATGACGTCTCATCACTATACCCTTTTTCCCATTCTGCAAATCCACCATAAATACTACGTGATGCAGAACCCGAACCGATTCGCGCCAATCTCGACAAATCCTTATCTGACAGTTGCAAGTCTAGCGCTTGATTACACGCTGCTGCTAAAGCTGCATATGCGCTTGCTGATGAAGCCAACCCTGCTGCTGTTGGTACAAAATTGTCGCTTTCAATTTCTGCATACCAATCGATGCCAGCTCTATTTCTGACAATATCCATATATTTTGAAATTTTCTCTAATTCTTTGCCACTAACCTTTTCACCATTCAACCAAAATTGATCCTGTGTTAACTGGTCGTTAAAAGTGACTTTCGTTTCAGTGTAAAATTCTTCTAATGTAACAGATATACTATTATTCATTGGAATGATTAGTGTTTCATCTTTTTTACCCCAATATTTTATAAGTGCAATATTCGTATGTGCACGTGCTTTGCCACTTTTAATCAACGCATTAACCTCCTAAATTCTCAATCCATGTATGTGCTGCACCAGCTTTTTCTACAGCTTTTACAATATTTTTCGCTGTTGGTAAATCTTTGGCAAGCAATAACATACTTCCACCACGACCAGCACCAGTAAGTTTTCCAGCAATCGCACCATTTTCTTTACCAATTTTCATTAATTGTTCTATTTTATCATGACTAACTGTCAACGCCTTTAAATCCGCATGACATTCATTAAAAATATCCGCTAAGGCTTCAAAGTTATGATGTTCAATCACATCACTAGCACGTAAAACTAACTTACCGATATGTTTTACATGTGACATGTATAGAGGGTCCTCACAAAGTTTATGAACATCTTCTACTGCTTGTCTTGTTGAACCTTTCACACCAGTATCTATAACAACCATATAGCCGTCTAAACTTAACGTTTTCAACGTTTCAGCATGACCTTTTTGGAACCAAACTGGTTTGCCTGATACAATCGTTTGCGTATCAATACCACTTGGTTTACCATGTGCAATTTGCTCTGCCCAATTAGCCTTTTCAATTAGTTCTTCTTTCGTTAATGATTTCCCTAAAAAATCATAACTCGCACGAACAAAAGCAACCGCGACAGCTGCACTCGATCCTAATCCACGTGATGGTGGTAAATTCGTTTGGATCGTTACTGCTAGCGGCTCTGTAATATTATTTAATTCTACAAAACGGTTCACCAAAGACTTAAGATGGTCAGGCGCATCATATAACATACCATCGTAAACATCGCTTTTAATAGACGAATAGTTCCCGCTCTCTAAGGCTTCTATTAAAACTTTGATTTTACCTGCGTTAAACGGTACTGCAATAGCAGGCTCTCCAAATGTAACAGCATGTTCTCCTATTAAAATAATCTTACCTGTCGATTCCCCATATCCTTTTCTTGTCATGTCAATATCACCTTTTATATTTATCCTATACTTGATTCATTGTTTTTATTTATTAGTAAAAGACATCATATTCTAAGTTGCATACGCATTCGCGTTAAATTTCATTGCAGTCTTTATCTCACATTATTCATATTATGTATAATCTTTAATTTGAATTTATATTTGACTTAACTTGATTAGTATAAAACTAACTTTCGTTTACTTCAAAGTTTAAATCTTATCGAGTGATATTTCAGATTCTTTATCTTTTTATAAAATAGCCCTACAATTTATAATTTTCCACCCTAACTATAATACTACAAATAATAATTGGAATATATAGATTTACTACTAAAGTATTAGAACATTTCAATAGAAGGTTCGTTTCTTTCATAGTCATACGCATAATATATACCCTATTCTCAATCTATTTAATACGTAAAACATGAAATTTTCTTATTAAATTTATTATTTCAATCATATCATTACTTTTAATTTAATGATGTTCAATTTAAATATTAGGTCAATAACATATTTATGCTATTTATGGATACTGTCAAAAATAACAGCCCCAAACGATAACTTGAAAGGGGCTGTTAAATATTTAACTATTGCATTTGGTCTATCATTTTCTTGTTTCTTTCAATCATTTTATCAAAATACTTATCGTATCTTAGCCATTCTTCTTGAGTAATTGGCGTCATATTTAATACACCGCCAAGATCTTTGATTGCATATAATAGTAAAAACATTACATCTTGAACAGTAATCGTTTTGTTAAGCAATGTCTCTAATGAGGCCATACAAGATGGTTCAATTTCAGGATATTTAAATTTAGTCACTTCACCTTTTAAAGCATGTTCATAAAATGTTTGCATCATCAATGCACGTTCTGAACCAGAGCCTTCAACACAAAGATAAATTTGTACAGCAATACCGCCTCTAACTCTTCGTTGCGATATGCCTGCAAATTTCTTACCATCGATACTTAAGTCAAATTTTCCTGGGCAATAAGAATGTTCAATTTCCATCGTATCAATATCAACATTCTCATCTTCGAACATTTTGCTAATTAAGAGATACATCACAGTAAACGCTTCATCAATCGTTGTTTCTGTTTGTCCTTTGAACATCAGCGATATATTTAATACACCTTGATCTAGAACGACAGCTAGGCCGCCAGAATTTCTAACAATGGCATTATAACCAATCTCATTCGTTAAATAATCAATGCCATCTTTTAAAAACGGCAATCTTGAATCATGAATACCAAGAATAACAGTATGTTGATGAATCCAAGTACGCACAACATTATCTGATATATCTTTGCCCACACTTTCGCAAAATGTATCATCGAATGCGAAAGATTGCATAGGCTCTAATCCAGAAGAATGGTCGATATATCGCCAGTTGACGCCATTAAAATATTTACTCGCTAAATCCATCGTTATTGTAAGGCTTGCGCTGCTGTAATAATTGAAAGATTGTATACATCTTCAATTGAGCAGCCACGTGATAAGTCATTTACTGGAGAATTTAAACCTTGTAATACTGGACCAACTGCATCATATCCACCTAAACGTTGTGCAATTTTGTAACCAATATTACCAGCTTCTAAACTTGGGAATACAAAGACATTTGCATCACCTTGTAATTTAGCACCTGGCGCTTTTTTCTCAGCAACACCTGGTACAATCGCAGCATCAAATTGGAATTCGCCATCAATGATTGCTTCTAATTTTTCTTCTTCAGCTTTTTGTTGTGCTAATTTGACAGCTTCTTGAACTTTTGTCACGTCGTCTGATTTAGCAGACCCTTTTGTTGAAAAGCTTAACATTGCAACTTTTGGATCCATACCAAAGCTTAATGCTGATTTTGCACTTTCTACTGCAATTTCTGCAAGTCCTTGTGAATCAAGTTCTGGATTGATTGCACAATCACCAAAGATGTATTGTTCATCACCTTTAATCATAAAGAAGATACCTGATGTTCTTGATACACCTGGTTTCGTTTTGATGATTTGTAAAGCTGGACGCACAGTGTCGCCTGTTGAATGTGCTGCACCACTAACTAGACCATCTGCTTTACCAGCATAAACAAGCATTGTACCGAAGTAGTTCACATTGTTTAATAATTCTTGTGCTTGTTCTTCAGTCGCTTTACCTTTACGTCGTTCAACAAATGATTGAACTAATTCAGCTTTCAATTCACTTGTCGCAGGATTAATTAATTCAATATTAGAAATATCAAGATTAAGTTTTTGCGCTAAAGATTGAACCTTAGTCTCATCACCTAACACGATTGGTGTAACATAATCTGTTGCTTGTAATTGTGTTGCAGCTGTTAGAACACGTTCGTCCTCTCCTTCAGGTAATACGATTTTAACGTTTTTACCAGAAAGTTTGTCTTTTAATACATTTAATAAGTCAGCCATAATGTCCTCCTGTAATATAAATCTTATTAATCATTCACGGTATAATTATACGCCATTTTATTTCATAATGCCACGTCACCAATTTGTAATCATAATTTTATCGTTACCCCTTTGCTTTATGATAAAATTTATAAAGAACTGATGATTTTTGAAAAGGAGCGATAAACATGAGTCAAGCAGCCGAAACATTAGATGGTTGGTATAGTCTACATTTATTTTATGCAGTTGATTGGGCATCATTACGTCTAGTTTCAAAGGACGAACGCGATGCACTTGTCGCTGAATTTCAATCATTTTTAGAAAATACAGCAACTGTAAGATCATCAAAATCTGGTGATCAAGCTATTTATAATATAACTGGTCAAAAAGCAGATTTGTTATTATGGTTCTTACGTCCTGAAATGAAGTCTTTAAATCATATTGAAAATGAATTTAACAAATTGCGCATTGCTGACTTCTTAATCCCTACATATTCATATGTATCAGTCATTGAATTGAGCAATTATTTAGCTGGTAAATCTGATGAAGATCCTTATGAGAACCCTCATATCAAAGCAAGATTATACCCAGAATTACCACATTCTGATTATATTTGTTTCTATCCAATGAACAAACGTCGTAATGAAACTTATAACTGGTACATGTTAACTATGGAAGAACGCCAAAAATTAATGTATGACCATGGTATGATTGGTAGAAAATATGCTGGCAAAATCAAACAATTTATTACTGGTTCTGTAGGGTTTGATGATTTCGAATGGGGCGTAACATTGTTCTCAGACGACGTATTACAATTCAAAAAAATTGTATACGAAATGCGCTTTGATGAAACAACAGCACGATACGGTGAATTCGGTAGTTTCTTTGTAGGACATATTATTAACACAAACGAATTCGATCAATTCTTTGCGATTTCTTAATACATTGGTACGTTTATAAATTAATAAAAAATTCCAAGCTTATCGGTTTAAGCTTGGAATTTTTCGTTTATCTTCAGTATATTCCCGTATACATAAGACGTGATTTGGTAAATAGTTGAAATCTGTATGTTTAAACTTATATATATATGCTAATGTATTATCAATAACAAAGTACACTTTGCTCATAGCAAAGTGTACCCGAGTAGTCTTCCTTGGGAGAACTTTAACTACTATCACTACATATAAACGTTAACCTCAATAGAAATTATACAGTCGCTACTCTATACAATTTTTGTAATGGTTAACTAATATTATTTTAACCTATTTGAAATATTTGAAACATATTTTTGTCGAATTTTTTTCAATATTTTTTCCTTTTTATACTTCAAGAGAATTTTAACCACTAAAAATTCCGATGATTATTATTACAATAGTATCAAATATTAGTTTTTTAAAATCAATAACAACTTATCAAAAAGCTAATGTGGTTATTTTATAGTGTATAAACTATAATGAGTATTAAATTCTTATAAACAATGGTGATGAAATGGACATAAATTCAGAAGAATACAAACAAGAGGTACTTATAAAAGATGTTGTCATGCTTGCTGCTCGCATACTATTAGAATCTGGTGCGGAAGGTACGCGTGTAGAAGATACCATGACACGTATTGCAAAAAAACTTGGTTACAGTGAAAGTAACAGCTTTGTTACAAACACTGTCATCCAGTTTACATTACATTCGGAATCGTTTCCTAGAATATTTAGAATTACCTCTCGAGATACAAACTTAATAAAAATTTCTCAAGCTAATAAAATTTCGCGTCAAATTACAAATAATGAAATTTCTTTAGCCGAGGCAAAAACGCAACTTGAAAAAATATATGTTGCCAAGCGTGACAGCAGTCTTCCCTTTAAAGGTTTTGCTGCAGCAATGATTGCAATGAGTTTCTTATGTTTACAAGGTGGTAGATTGATTGATGTTTTAACTGCGATATTAGCAGGTAGTCTAGGATACCTAGTCACTGAGATTTTAGATCGTAAGTTACACGCACAGTTTATCCCAGAATTCATTGGTTCATTAGTTATTGGGATTATCGCCGTTATTGGACATACACTTATTCCAACAGGTGACTTGGCAACTATTATCATTGCGGCAGTCATGCCTATTGTTCCTGGTGTATTAATAACAAACGCAATACAAGATTTATTTGGTGGGCACATGTTGATGTTCACAACGAAATCATTAGAAGCATTGGTTACTGCGTTTGGCATCGGTGCTGGCGTTGGTAGCGTATTAATTTTAGTATAGGAGTATCAGACTATGTTTTGGATCTTAAACTTTATCTTTAGCTTTTTAGCTTCAATGTTCTTCTGCGTCATTTTTGATGCACCTAGAAAATTATATCTATCATGTGGTTTCGTTGGTACGTGTGGATGGATGGTTTACACCTTATTCTTCAACGGCTTTAATGTGCACACTATATACTCTAGTTTCTTCGGCAGTCTTGCCCTAGGTTTATTAAGTCACTATATGGCACGTAAACAAAAAGAACCTGCAATCATTTTTATGGTGACGGGTATTATCCCATTAGTGCCAGGTGGATTAGCTTACGATGCAACGAAAAATTTAGTATTATTAAATTTCAGTACAGCAATCAATACCATGCTAGAGGTTACACTTATTGCAGGAGCCATCGCATTAGGTTTATTATTCGCCGACCAAATTTCCAAATTAATTGTTTCTGGGTTCGTGAAATCTTTTAAACGATTATAAATATTGTTAGAAATGGCTCAGCCCAAACTCTTAGCAATTATATATATGGTTTAACTATCTCGCCTTAAATGTCAATTTATGCTACAAAAAATCGCACGATACGCCTCCGAATTAAGAAGGTATATTGTGCGATTCTTTTATTATTTAGTTTTTTCTTTTTCAGGTTCTTCAATCATATCATCAACTTCATTTTCACTTTTATTTAAAATCAAGCGACTTAATTCATCATTATCCATATTTTTCAATTTAGGATATCGAATCACAAAGAATATTAAACCGATGATTAACCATCCAAGTAATGCAATATAAGATGGTGCAGTCAGTGCTGCAGGAGAACCTGGCACTAATAACAACGCTAAGAAAATGAATGATACAAATGAGCCGATAATAGCAAACGTTTTGTAAACCGGTGCATACGTATTACTTTGTTTGTTATAACTGAATAATTTCGCAGCAGACAAACATGTAATAAAGTAGGCAATGGATACACCTGTAGATGACATATCTACAATCCAAGTCAATGCCGTTCTTCCTAGCCAAGGTGCAATTAAAGACACACTTACTAGGAATATGATTGCGACATATGGTGTTTTGTATTTACTATGTAATTTACTAAACATTGTTGGCATAATACCTGAACGTCCCATAGAAAATAACAAGCGACTTGAACTCATCAAGAATCCATTTAAACCAGTAAATATACCCATCATAATTGCAATTGCTAATACACCTAATCCAATATAACCAAATGCTGTTTGTGTGACAGCACCTGTTAGCCACAACTGTCCATTTAAACTTTGATGACTTGTTGATAACCAACCAGTGTATAAAATCATGACAACATAAGTTAATGATGCTGCTAATAAACTGTACACGATAAGCTTAAATGTCTTGTTTGGTGCAAAGTTAAACTCTTCTGCTGTTTGTGGAATATTATCAAATCCAACATATGCCCATGGTGCCACGGATACAATAACCACAATAGACACTAACCATCCTTTGCTAGGTTCAGCTAACGGTTGTAAATTTTCAAGTGCAAAATTATTACCAAAGAATGAACCAAAGAACATCAATAATACGACGATTACCATCGCCACACAGAAATAATATTGTAATGATCCAGATACACTTGCGCCACGAATCGTTACTAGCATGAATACAAGTAGTAATACGGTCGCAATAATGATTTCCGTAATATAAACGTCCCAGCCCGCAATGGTGTATAGTTTCCCATTATTTAAGACATCTGGCAATAAGAATTTAACTAGTAAACTGAATGCGGTCGCATTTAAAGCAACGACACAGACATAACCAAAAGTTAAAAACCATGATGAGAAGAAACTCACATATCTGCCGAAACTTAAGAAACTAAAGGCAAACGCGCCCCCTGATACTGGAAATCTCTCTACTAATGCGCCATAACTAACCGCAATTAATATCATTAATAATGCACCAATAACAATACCAATTGATGCTGCAATCGGACCTGACTGCTTAATCCAGTCTCCTGGTAAGATGAATGCGCCCCATCCGATACATGAACCATATGCAATCGCCCATACAAACTTTTCAGATAGGTTTTGTTTTAAATCGCCTCTATCTATTTGCTTATTCTTTTTTTCCATAAATAAAAACTCACCTCGAAGGTATTCTATACCCAAAAGATGAGTTTGTAACTCTTTTTCTTGATTATTTTTATTAAAAATTTAATGTTTAGTTACATAGGTAATCTAAAATTTTAAAATTTAACCAGCAAATTTGAATGTCGCAATGATTAACATTATCCATCCAATGATGAACAATACGCCACCAATTGGCGTAATCGCACCTAAAACTTTAATTTGAGTTAATACTAAAATATATAATGATCCACTAAAGAAAATAATACCAGCAAATATTAACCAGCCAGCCCAGTTAACATTGATTGAAGTTGTACCACTAATTACACCTATAATTAATAATGCTAAGCCATGGTACATTTGATACGTCGTTGCTTTTTCCCATACTGATAAATAGTGATCACTTATTTTTCCTTGTAAACCATGCGCACCAAATGCACCTGTTCCGACAGCCATCATCGCGTTTAATGCACCTAAAATAATAAATAATTTCATTGCTACCTCTCCTTATATAATTCAGTATTAATAAATGATTAAATCCGAACCCTCGAATAAAATTATATACGTCTTGATCATTGACCTACATACTTAACAAGCTATTAAGTAATTATGTTTCATTGTTGCTTTTTAAAAATCAAATATGGATTCACCATTGCCAATGTCATCATCTGTCGCTAATCTTTGTTGTTGGTTTGAAGGTTGTGAATATGACTTATTATGATGATGTGCTGAATGCGTATTTACTTTACCACCCATCGCTTCAATTTCAGCAGCTGTCACTTGATGTGTTGGCTGCGTAATTTGTGAATGTGGCATTTGATTATGGTTAGCAATACGATGATTCATTTGTTGTTCACCAATATGTGGTGTATTTGATGTTGAAGCATATAAAGATGTTAATATATGTATGGCATACATATGTTTTTCAAAGTCATGGTCATGTTGCGCCTGCTCTGCTTGTACTAATTCTTGCTCAATTCGTGCTATTAAAGTTTCTCTATTCACCATCTACGCCTCACTTTCACACCAATTAATTGGTGTTTTTCCTACTGACTCTAAATAGGTATTCGCTTTGGAATACGGTTTTGATCCAAAGAATCCTCTATATGCAGACAGTGGACTAGGATGCACTGATTTTATAATACAATGTTTAGATGTATCGATAAGCTTTATTTTTTGCTGTGCAGGTTTCCCCCACAAAATAAAGACAACATGTTCTTTATAATCAGACACTGCTTTAATAATTTCATCAGTAAATGTTTCCCAACCAATATCACGATGAGAATTTGCTTCACCCTGTCTTACGGTTAAAACTGTATTTAATAATAAGACGCCTTCTCTTGCCCAATCTTGTAAATGTGGTGTTTGTCTAACACATCCAATATCATCTGCTAATTCTTTATACATATTACGTAAAGATGGAGGGAATTTTGCGTTAGGTTGCACTGAAAATGCTAATCCATGTGCTTGGTTTGGACCATGATACGGGTCTTGTCCTAATATAACAACTTTGATATTTTCAAACGGTGTTAAATCAAACGCTTGATATATATTTTCCCTATCAGGGTATACGATTGCAGTCGAATATTCTTTTTCTAAAAAATCATGCATAGCTTTAAAGTCATGTTTCGTTGTTATGTCATGAAAAATTTGCGACCATTCCATTCAATCTCACCTCAGGACATATTTTAACATATCACACTTATCTAAAGTGAATGACATTTTCAAAAGTTACAATAGTATGAATGATTCATTTCAACAATCATCAAATATTGAATGCTTAATATTTTTCAATTAGGTTAAAAATGATATGATGAATACAATATTATTATGTAGGAGTGAAGCTCAATGGCTTTAAAGAAAGTTTTAACAATTGCCGGTTCTGACACTAGTGCTGGTGCAGGTATGCAAGCAGATTTGAAAACGTTCCAAGAATTAGATACGTATGGCATGGTCGCTTTAACTGCCATCGTTACTATGGATAAAGATACATGGTCACACGATGTCACACCATTACCTATGGACGTATTTGAAAAGCAACTTGAAACGGCTTTATCAATCGGACCTGATGCTATTAAAACAGGTATGTTAGGTACTGAGGAGATAATCAAACGTGCTGGAGAAGTATATGAGGCATCTAATGCAAAATACTTTGTAGTAGATCCTGTCATGGTTTGTAAAGGCGAAGATGAAGTGCTTAACCCTGGAAATACTGAGGCGATGATTAAATATTTACTACCTAAAGCAACGGTAGTGACACCAAACTTATTTGAAGCAGGTCAATTATCAGGATTAGGTAAATTAAATTCAATTGAAGATATGAAAAAGGCTGCAACAATTATCTTTGATAAAGGCGCACAGCATGTCATCATTAAAGGTGGCAAAGCTTTAGATCAAGATAAATCGTATGACTTATACTATGATGGTCAAACATTTTATCAACTAACTACAGACATGTTCCAACAAAGTTATAACCATGGTGCTGGTTGTACATTTGCTGCGGCAACAACTGCATATTTAGCTAACGGTAAGTCACCGAAAGAAGCTGTGATTAGTGCGAAAGCTTTCGTCGCTTCTGCTATTAAAAACGGTTGGAAAATGAATGATTTTGTTGGTCCTGTGGATCACGGCGCATACAACCGTATTGAACATATCGATGTTGAAGTAACAGAGGTTTAATGCTTCGTTCATAAAAAATAGATTAACCACACCTTATGATTTGAGTGTCATTACTGTGCGCCAGTAAAGTTAGCTTTCAAAGTCTAACTTTGGGTCTCAGTACACAATAAAGTCACTTTCGGTGTGGTTATTTTAGTTATTAAATACTTGTTTGATTTTCACAGTTAAATTGGGCAAATAAGTATTGTAAGTCATCGTTATAAGTAGTTTTATTTCAACATATGTATATAACATTCATTTACAGTGTCACGAATCAGTTATCCTAAAAAAACAAATCCTTTCGGAACTTTGTTATGCCCATGTTTAAACATAACGTTTTATCCCGCTCTACTAATTCTGCCATTTTTTTGAAATTAAAAATAACTTCTCAACGACTTTATAAAAATATATTCCTTTTAAAACATGATACATAAATAGTCTTAGTAAATCATACGTTCTATGTCTGATAAAAAGTTGATACTTAAGGTTGATGTCACACATAAAAATGTTATTTATAATATAACCATAGAGTAGCAAAGGAGGTAATATAGGTTATGATTATTTATCGACAGTATCACCATGAAGGCGTACCAGTTTATGAAATTATAACCAAAACGTTTCAGCATGTTTCAATTAAATGTGACGATTCATTTAGTGATACTGAAATATTCAAATTGCTCTCTTTATTACAAGACGATATAGATCATATGAAAGTTAGTTAAATTGACTAATCGTTCCAATAATCCAGAATTTATTAAACATTGATATAGTTGTTATTATTATTTTAGATTAATGCATCCCCGTGCAAAGAAAGAAACGTAGCCTATATTTATCTCTGTTCCCAATAATAATAACAATACATAACTGATATTAGCTGTCCTTTCATCTCCTAATTAATATGCGTTCATGCAGCTAATATCGGTTATTTTTTGTGCTCAAAGAAATCTTTATTTTAATCTCTCCATCGTCATTAATTGCTATAATTTCTTGCTCGTGTTGTTCAATGAATTCGATATTTTCATTTATTAAAATAGGTTTAACGTAATTAATTTGACACTGGTTCGCCTCTAATGACATAGCCATCAGCATCATTTGACTCACTAATTGTCCTGGCACAATCTCATTATGTATTGGATTATCATCATTTACGAGCGCCAAATATTCATTTATCCATATCTCATTAAACTTCATCTCTACTTCATCGCCTTAATAAAAGTTTGTGTAACCGTTATGACATGTTGATCATTTTTAGTTAATGTTAAAGCCATTGTATAACGTGTGATATTGCGAATCTGTCGGCATTCAATATCTTCTAAATGCCCTACATATATTGTGTCTACTTCTATCTTTTGAGTTTGATTAATTGCTGATTTTGTTAAAATCAGTTCGCTATTTGCATATTTTTTAAATAAATCAAATTTTGACCATAATGACGCACACATTAATGGTGGTACTTCTTTTCTATAAGGTTGGTTAAAACACTGATAATATGCAGCCACACTATCCTTAGAAAATGACACATTTAATCGCTGGTTAGAATCGTGTAAATAATGCTGCATTTCCTAGACCTCCCCCAATCCCCATAGATGCAATCATAGTCTCTTTGTCAAACATATAAAATAATCGCGTCACTAATTGGGCACCGCTTGCACCGTATGGATGACCTGATGCTAATGCACCACCCCATATATTTAATTGCGTATTTGAAATATTTAAAGCTTGTTGGCAGGCAACCACCTGTGCACTGAACGCTTCGTTAATTTCAATGACTTCAATATTTTCTATCGTTAATTGATTTCTTTTTAGTAAGTTGGAAATGGCTGGTACTGGACCAATGCCAGGCAAATTAGAATCAACACCTACCGTAACACCATCTTTAAATAATAAACCATGCTCGAAACCTAATTCGTATGCCATATCTTTTTCCATAATAAGCAATAAAACTGCACCATCATTTTTCATACAACTATTCGCAGCGGTAACGGTCCCGCCTTTGATCACGGGCTTAAATCGGCCAAAGTTATCTTTAGGAATATGTGATTTTAGACTTTCATCAGTGTTGAATATTTCTCCTTTAACGGTTATAGGTAATATTTCCTGAGAAATATTTCCATTCTTTACATTTACCGCTGTCAGTTGATGACTTCGATAAGCAAATTCATCTTGTAATTCTCTTGAAACATCATACATCTTGACTACATTTTCAGCACCTTGAATCATTGATGGGTCGCTCATTTCAGGTGCAAATGATGCACGCTCATAAAACTCAGGTAATGCTGTTTCGTACACAGAATGCGGTCGTTTGATTTTCCAAGGTGCTCGACTTGTACTTTCAACACCGCCTGCAATATATACCTTGCCAGCTCCGGCTTGAATCATGCGACATGCATATTGAACACTTTCAAGTCCAGACCCACATTGTCGATCGATTGTGACGCCAGGTATTGAATCTTTAAGCCCCGCTTCAAGTAATGCTTTTCTTGCAATATTGCCACCATTCCCAACAACATTACCTAAAACTACATCATCTATTTTAGATATTACCTCTGGATACTTCTCTTTAAAATGTTGGAATAAAGGTTTGAGCAATTGTTCTGGCTCTAAATGTTTTAAAGTGCCTCCATATTTCCCAAATGCAGTTCGTTTAGCTGCAACTATGACTGCTTGATTCATATTATAATTCACCTCTCAAATACATCGATATCATTTTTTCTCTAGCAATTTTACCACTTGCAGTGTAATACATCTTTTCTACACGATGAATCTTCGATGGAATTTCATAGCGTTTCACTTTCTTTTTTAAAAATTGTTTTACATTTTTATGTGTAAGCGTCACATCACCAGAATAGAGCAATACACCTATTTGACCAAAACGCTTATTTGGAATAGCGATTATAATTGCTTCATCAATGCTCGACAATTGCGTTAAAAGGCGTTCAACATGTGCTGGATATATATTTTGACCACCAATAATTAACATATCATGTTGTCGTCCCGTTAAATATAAATACTGCTCTTTTACATAGCCATTATCATTAGTAACAAACCATTCATCATTATTTATACATTGTTCGCTTACATAGCCACTAAACATCATATTACTTTTTATACAAATAGTTCCTATACCATTGTGATCGTGATTCGTTGTTTTCAATTCCACATTTGGAAATAGCACCCCTACTGATTCAACTGGTGCTTCCTGATTCAAGTTATAGCTGATAAAACTGGTTTCCGATGTACCAAAAAATTCAATCAAATTTATGTCATTTGCTTGATTTTTTATCTTTTTAAAAATAGAAGAATGCAGCTTATCTCCACTGCTAAAAAATGATTGGATTGTATGTTCATTGTTGTAAACTAACAATAATGATTTAATCATCGTTGGAACAAGAAACATAGCAACTTTGTATGATGATATTTTACGACATTGATTAAGTAACTTTTCAGGATGAAAAGTGGTCTGTCCTATAAAAGTACGACCAGAACTTAAAGCAAACAATAACGCATATAATGTTAACGAGTACGATAGTGGTCCGGGGGCTGCTATGGCATTTTCATTTTTTAACATCAACATTTCATTAACTTCAAAAGAAGCCAACCATGAATCTTCATCACGATAATATGCTTTTGGCAGTCCAGTTGTTCCTGAAGTAAAACCAATATGTAATAAATTGGGGTAGTGCTGTAATTGCGTTGAATCAATAAACATCGGTGAGTCTATACTCTGCATGAGACCTGTATCTTCAATTACATCTTTAATACCATATTTTTCAATCAATTGACGATGTATAGTACTTTGCCATTTACCTTCCATCATCATAGGCACTTTATGTAAACGATGCAAAGCTAAATAACAAATAATACTTTGCACCGGTGATTTCATATTAATAGCAACGACAGGGTTAAGTGAATATTTCTGCAAAGATTCAACTGCGCTAGTGACGCGGGCATTTAGTTGACTATATGTAATTGTTTCATCATCTATATGTAATGCTATGTCATTAGGTTTATTTTGAGTATGTGTTTTCAACTGTTCTAATATTACGTTCATCAATACCCCTCACTCAATGTAAACTTTATAATAAGAGTTGTTAACATTATATAATGAACAAGCATTTTTATCAGGTCATACTACCTATGATAAAAATCAAACTTAAGCCCTAGATAAATTTGATACTGTAGTACCATGTTTTTTATTAGATAAGACGTTACTATATGTATATAGAGAAAAGAAGTTATCGCAATCGCAATAACTGACACAAATAAGTCACCCAATCTATTTAAGTTTGTGTTCTCTATAATAATATTGAAGGTTAGAGTCTCAATATTAATTGCGTTGGACAAAATACTCTAAGACATATTTACATCCTAACATTTCAATAGCAAGAGAATTTTAAGTATTCAAAGCTAAACATATGCTTTAAGTCCCCTCTTTCCCCCATTGCGATAATCATTGCAGTGGGGGTTTATGTATATACAAAAACTTTATTTCGGCTAATTACAGTTCTCAATTTAAAAAGCACTTTAAAGTTAGCAGAACCTACTAGCTTTAAAGTGCTTATATACGATTGATTTATACTTTTTATTAAAATTTCTAATTCTTACGTTCTTTAACCCACCATAATGCTTCTTTTGGATGTTCTGCATAATAAGCTCTATCTTGCTCGTTATCTACATTTGGATACGAACCTTTTAGAGATTTTCCTGCTGTACTTAAATGTAAGAATGTAATAACTAAAAAGCCAATAACACTGATTGCTGTTAAATAATACGCAGGTGCTAATGGATCTCCAGTTTTCGTAACTAACCATGTTGCAACTAATGGCGTCGTACCACCAAATATCGAAACAGATATATTAAATGTTACTGATAAAGTTCGATATCTTATATGACTGTAAAACATCGTTGGTAACGACCCTGGCATTGTCGCTTCGTAAGTTGATAAGAAAAATCCTAATATAAATATACCGATTACTATTACAACAAATGATTGTGAATGTAATAACATAAATGCGATGATGCTGAATAATGTTAGCCCACCAGTACCAATTAGAAATACTTTCTTTTCACCTATTTTATCCGCTAACTTACCAAACATTAATGCTAATGGAATCATTATTGCCATGACACAAGTAATTAATACACTTGTTGTCGTTGCATCTAATTTAATAACTTGTTCTAAATAGGTTGGTAAATATGCAGTTACCATATAGTTCGTAACATTGAAGAACACAACAGCTACAAAACATACAAATATATCTTTGTAATAAAATTTGATGATTTGTAAAAAGTTAATGTTGTCTCTTTCTGGTTGTGTTGCAACATCATTTTCGAAAACTGGTGATTCTTCAAGCTTACGACGTAAATATAAGCCAAATAATCCTAGGAATAAACCAAGTAAGAATGGGATTCTCCAACCAAATGATGCCATTTGTTCATCTGTTAAAAAGAATGTTAATACAGCAATCATAATTGAAGCAGCTATGTAACCTGATAATGTCCCAATTTCTAGTCCACTACCTAATGAGTTACGACGCTTATCTGGAGATGACTCCGCAACATATGTCATTGCCCCCGCATACTCTCCACCTGTTGAAAACCCTTGTAGTACTCTTGCAAGCAATAATAGTATTGGTGCCCAAAGTCCAATTTGATCATAGCTTGGCAATAATCCAATGGTTAATGTTGAAAATGCCATTAAAATAATTGTTGATGTTAATACAACTTTACGTCCATATTTGTCACCAATAATACCAAATACAACACCACCAATTGGTCTTAATAAAAACGCAATGGCTAATGCTGCGAAAGTCAACATTTGTCGAATGTCTGCACTCTCTACTGGAGAGAAGAAGTTCGCTCCAATGTACGCAGTTGTATATGCATAGACACCAAAATCAAACCATTCCATTGCATTACCGATACCGGTTGCAACAACAGTCTTTTTAGCTTTCTTTGCATCCACCATGTTAATATTCTCTTTATTAAAATCCATGAATTCATACACTCCCTCTTGTATGTTTCATAATTATACGGAGTTAATTAGTTTTGTCAAATTTATAAGAATTTAAACTTTTATATAAATACAAAAGTATGTTTGTTCAAAAGTTTCACTTTATCGAATTAAATTCAATGATTTTATACCCTCGTACATTTGAATTAAACAATAATAATTCTTAAATCATCGAACGATCAACATATTAGATTTATAATTAAAAATAGCGATAGCACACAACTTCATGTAAGTCATATGCTATCACTACTTTCCTCATCATATTTAAATGTTTATATTCAATTTACTTCAATAACTTTGTCATTACTTTGGGAGTGGGACAGAAATGATATTTTTACAAAATTTATTTCGTTGTCCCACCCCAACTTGCATTGTCTGTAGAAATTGGGAATCCAATTTCTCTTTGTTGGGGCCCCGCCGGCAAGGTTGACTAGAGTTGAAAAAAAGCTTGTTACAAGCGCATTTTCATTCAGTCAACTACTGCCAATATAATATTATAGATCCTAGGACATTGATTTATGTCCCAAGCTGATCAACGAATCAGACATCACTCTTTAAAAATTCATAATGTTTAATAAATATTTATTTTAAATTCCTAATCTAAAGCGAAATATTTCTATGTATAATCTAATATTTATGAATATGCATTTTAACCATGGTATTCTCTGTTTTAACATATTTTATAATACTGTATTAATTTCTGATGGATCATTGATTATAAAATCTGGATTTGAATGAAGTAATGACCTTGCATCATGTGCTCCCCATGTTACTGCTGCAGATGGTACACCGGCATGTTGCGCCATCTCAACATCAAATGTTGAATCACCAATATAAACCGTTTGTTGGCTATTTAAATTGTAGCGTTGCACAATTGTGTGTATGCCTTCAGGATTTGGTTTATATGCACTTACTTGGTCGGATCCAACAGCTTCGGTAATCAAGTGATTTAATCCAATAGCCGATAAATTTCTTTCTAATACATCACTCTTCTTACTAGACACCACGAAAAGTTTTTTCCCTTGGTTATACAAACTTGTAATAGCTTCAGTTATGCCCGCAAATTCATAAATATAGTCCTTTTCAATAGATTGATATGTATGTCTAAATGTATCGATTAACTTTGCTAATGCTGCTTCATCTAATGGTCGGTCTGCTAATTTTAAAAATGATTCTTCAATAGGTATTCCCATATAATGCGTTATTTCTTTAGATGATGGTTCCGTTAAACCACATGCTTTAAATGCATTTTGTGTAGCTACTTCACCACATTTTTTCGTGTCTGCTAATGTACCATCGAAATCAAAAATATAATTGTCAAACTTCACTATTAACACTCCCGTTCGTTTGTTAATGACATTATACTATAATTTAATATTTAAATAAAAAAATAATCGATAATATTATCACAATGGCATAATATTATCGACTATCTTTTATTTATTCTAAATTAGCATGATTTTGTTGCATTGTTTGTTCCGTAACATTCATTTCAGTCATCAATCCCATTACAACACTATCTAAAAATAATTGTGATGCTTGTTCAAACAAACTTCCTAATGGTTGTGCCGAACCTTGTTCATCATATTTTGTACCTGCAGGCAAAACGATGTTCGTCCCAGCTATATTGCCTATTGCAGAATCTTTATTTGTAGTAATTAATACGATGTCAGCACCTACTGATTTTGCTTTGTCTGCTAATAATCTTAAATGTTCCGTGGAACCTGAACCAGAGATAATTACAAATACATCATTCGACTTAATCGCAGGTGTCGTTGATTCTCCAACAACATGTGCCTGTTTGCCGAGCTGATTTAAGCGCATTGCAAAACTATTCGCCACGAATCCTGAACGTCCTTTGCCAGCTACAAATATATGTTCAGCATGTAGTATTTTGGACGCAAACGTTGAAAACTCATCCGCTTCAACATGTGACAAAGTCATCTTTAATTCATCTAGAATTAATTGATAGTCACTAAATTTAGCCATATTACTTACCTTCGATTGCAGCGCGACATTGTTTTGCAGCTTCTACTGGATCATCTGCATTTGCGATTCCGCCACCAACAATAACAAGATCAGGACTTTCAGCGACAATTTCTTTAATTGTATCTGGTTTAATTCCACCTGCTACTGCAACTTTAGAATTTTTAATAACAGATTTAACGGTTCTTAAACTTTCTAATGGTGATTGCCCTTCTGCTTGTAAATCATAACCAGTGTGTACTGCAATATAATCAGCACCCATTTCATCTAGTTCTTTTGCACGTTTTTCTAAATCTTGAACAGCAATCATATCAACTAGTAATTGTTTATTATTTTTATGAGCTTCTTCAATAGCTGCTTTAATTGATGCATCTTCTGCAACACCTAGTATTGTAATTACATCCGCGCCAAATTTAATTGCTTGGCTAACTTCATAATCAGCTGCATCCATAATTTTCATGTCTGCTAATACTTTTACATTACTAATGTTGTCTGCCATATGTTTAACTGCTGGTAAACCTTCGTTGTAAATGATTGGCGTACCGATTTCAACGATATCTACATAATCTTTTACTTTATTTGCTAACTCAGCCGCGTCTTCTTTGTTTAATAAATCAATTGCTAATTGTAATTCCACTAAAAATCATCCTTCCAATGCTTTTTATCTTTCTATTGGAACCTTTCCCGAGGCATTTCTTAATTAAACATTGCAATCAATCCATTTCATCGACATGAATTTTCGCAACATTTTTCGGGCAAGCTTCGTCGTCTAAATATATCTCAACATTCGGGTGTTTGTGAAGTAATGTGGCTGGAACATCAACAGAAATTTCCTGATTTAATAAATGTGTAATAGCAGCACGTTTCTTTTCACCAAATGCGAGTAAAATGATACGTTTAGCTTGAAGAATATTAGCAAGTCCCATCGAAATGGCTTGCTTTGGAACATCATCTTCGTTTTCAAAATATCGACTATTAGCCTTAATAGTACTTTCAGTCAAATCAACGATATGAGTAACGCTATCAAACGGCGTACCAGGTTCATTAAATCCAATATGACCATTTTCTCCAATACCTAAAATTTGAATATCACGTTGACCTTGTTGTTCTAAAACGTCATTATATTTTGAAGCTTCCGCATTCATATCATAGGCATCTCCATTCGGAATATGAATGTTCTTTCTATTAAAATAAGGATATTGTTTGAAAAGCATGTCATCCATATAATAGTGATAACTTTGCGGATGTGATGCGGTTAAACCTACATATTCGTCTAAATTAAACGTGGATACATTGTCTACGTTTAACTGATTTTTATTTAATAACTTAACAAGTTGTTCATACAAATCTGTCATTGTACCGCCAGTTGCTAAACCTAGTTTACAGTGCTGATTAAATGCCATCTCTTTATATAACTCACATGCAACATAGAATGATGCTTGTTTTTTCGATCCTAAGTTTAATACTTTCATTGTTTACATGCCTCCACAAATTTAATACATTTTAAAAACTTATGAATTCATTCATACACCATTAATATAGCATCATTTTTAATGTTTAACACTTTTCAAATTCCAACAAATTTTTGATTTTTAAAAGTAAAAAACTAATGCTGTATGATTGTGTAATCCTGAGTAATTACCCTTCATGAAAATTAATTTATAAATAATTGAGCAATCGTATACAATTATTGAATAGTTTTTAGTAAAATAGAAAGATAAACACATTGATAGTGTAAGGAGTGAACGTGTTGGAACCAATTAAAGAACAAGAAGTTATAGATTTACTTGCTTCTTTTGAACATAAACCTGTGTATCTGCATGTTGAAACGACAAATGGGGCCTATGCGAACCATTTCGATCAACGTGTTTTTAATGCTGGTACATTTTTAAGAAACATACAAGTAACATATACGCATGCACAACTAAAAGGTGGTAATAAAGAACCTTATCGCATTGGTCTTAAACTATCAAATGGTGGTTGGGTTTATGTACAAGGTCTAACGCATTTTGAGATCAATGAGCATGCTGAATTTTTAATTGCAGGTTTTAATTACGAAGGTCAACTCGCTGCAGCACTTCAAATTAGTGAGCGACCATTTAATTTATAGAGGAGGCATCAACATGACTGACGAAAGACATGTATTAGTAATATTTCCACATCCTGATGATGAAACCTTCTCATCTGCAGGCACATTAGCAAGTTATATCCAAAAAGGCATACCTGTAACATACGCATGTTTAACCCTAGGACAAATGGGCAGAAATTTAGGTAATCCCCCATTTGCAACACGCGAATCATTACCAAGTATTCGTGAGCGTGAACTAGAAGAAGCTTGTAAAGTTATTGGTATTACTGATTTAAGAAAAATGGGTTTACGTGACAAAACTGTCGAATTTGAACCCTATGAACATATAGATGGTATGATTAAATCTTTAATCGATGATACAAATCCATCATTGATTATTTCATTTTATCCTGGATATGCAGTACATCCTGATCACGAAGCAACAGCAGACGCTGTAATTCGAACGGTTGAACGCATGCCTAAAGAAGAACGCCCTCGTTTAACTTTAGTTGCGTTCAGTAATGATGCAACCGAAGCTCTTGGAGAGCCTGATATTCAAAATGATATTACAGATTTTAAAGAACTTAAAATTAAGGCATTTGAAGCACATGCTTCTCAAACAGGTCCATTTTTAAAACAATTAGCAAGTCTTGAAATCGATGGTAAACAACACAGCTTTTTAACAGTCGAACCATATTGGACATATCACTTTAAATCTTAACGGAGGAAAAAAATGACTGAATTTGATTTATCGACACGAGAAGGTCGTTGGAAACACTTTGGTTCCGTAGATCCTATCGAAGGCACGAAACCTACTACTAAGAACGAAATGACAGATTTACAAAGTACACATAAAGATTTCTTATTTGAAATAGAAGAAGTTGGTATTAAAAACTTAATGTACCCTGTACTTGTTGACCAGTATCAAACAGCTGGCACATTTAGTTTTTCAACAAGTTTAACAAAAGACGAAAAAGGTATTAATATGAGCCGTATTATTGAAAGTGTTGAAAAGCACTATGATAATGGTATTGAACTTGAATTTAATACACTTTATCAGGTGTTACGCACTTTACAAACGAATATGAAACAAAATGCGGCAGGCGTTGATGTTTCTGGGAAATGGTTCTTTGATCGCTATAGTCCAACCACAAATATTAAAGCAGTTGGTAATGCCGATGTCACTTATGGATTAGCAATTGACGGTGATAAAGTTACACGTAAAGAACTTACTATTGAAGCAACTGTCACAACGCTATGCCCTTGTTCAAAAGAAATAAGTGAATATTCAGCGCACAACCAACGTGGTGTTGTCACTGTTAAAACATATATTAATAAAGATCAAGACATAGTTGATGACTATAAAAACAAAATTTTAGATGCAATGGAAGCTAATGCAAGTTCAATTCTATACCCTATTTTAAAACGTCCTGATGAAAAACGTGTGACAGAGCGTGCATATGAAAATCCACGTTTTGTCGAAGACTTAATTCGTTTAATTGCCGCGGACTTAGTTGAATTTGATTGGTTAGACGGTTTCGATATCGAATGTCGTAATGAAGAGTCTATCCATCAACATGATGCTTTCGCTAAATTAAAGTATCGCAAATAATATCATATGATTAATTCAAACGCGTAACAGTAGTTGCGCGTTTTTATTATACCTCCTAGAGTTGTATAACTCTTTTATAAATCTTCTCATTTGATGTACCTGAGTCATAAATCAATATCCTAAGCTCTACAATGATATATTGGTCGTAGTTGATTGAATAACTACTACCATTATAAATATCAAAATTTGTTGTTTTATAAATAAACACATCTTCCAGTTAAAAGAAGTAATTAAATATTATGTGATATAATTATAAAAAATAGATATAAGTGGTGTTGTAAATGAATTATTTTGTAGGTAATAGTTTAGGTGTTAATTTAACTGGGATAGAGAAAGCAATTATTAATCGTTTAAATTTATTTAAAGAAATTGGAAGACCAGCGCAATGTGTATTTCTGTCATGGAATAGATATTTATATAGAAATGCCCAAAATTATATTACTAGTTCTGACTATATTAATATGTATGATTTCTTCCAAGAAGCAACATATTTAGAACGAAATGAACCATTTGACTGGTTGTCATATTGGACTGATGAATGTCATTATACTTTAAAACATGTTGAAAATAGTCATGACTTTAGAATATATGATCAAGAGCGTTTCTTAATGTATGCCCATTTTCAAGATCCTAAATATCGTATATTAGATTATGTGAATCATTTTGATAGTCAAAGACGAAAAGTAAAACGTGATTTTTATGATGTGCGTGGCTTTTTAAGTTGTAGTAGAATCCTTGTTGATAAACAACAAACATTATGTGAATTTTTCTATAATCCAGAAGGTGACACAAAATTAGAAAAGTATTTTTCATACAAAGATGGCAAACCAGAAGTACAAAAAATTATTGTTTACTATGCTAACAAACAATATTTCTTTAATAATGAAACGGAATTAGGCGCATTTTTCATTAAACAACTATATCAACATGGGGATTTATTTTTCAGTGATCGTAATGTGTATACAGCACCTATTTTCAACTTAACACCTGAGTCAATCCCAGTAGTAGCTGTGCTTCACAGTACACACATTAAAAATATTGATGCATTAGATTCATCGCCATTTAAAAATGTATATAAAGCGATGTTTGAAAATTTATCTCGATATCGTGCCATTATCGTTTCTACTGAGCAGCAAAAAATAGATGTTGCCGAACGTATTAATTATGCTATACCTGTCATTAATATTCCCGTCGGCTATAGTGAAACAATTGATACATCAGTCCAAACATTAGATCAGCGCAGTGTTAAATTAATTTCCGTTGCTCGTTATTCACCTGAAAAACAATTACATCAACAAATTGAATTAATTAAACGCTTAGTATCTTATGTCCCAAAAATAGAGCTTCATATGTATGGTTTTGGTTCTGAAAGTAAAAAATTAAATGAATTGATACAAAAATATGGATTGGAAAATCATGTTTACTTACGAGGCTTTATAAGCAATCTAGACCAAGAATATAGCGATGCCTATTTGAGTTTAATTACAAGTAACATGGAAGGTTTCTCTTTAGCGCTACTTGAATCTTTAGCACATGGTGTTCCAGTTATTAGTTATGATATTAAATATGGACCTAACGAATTGATTACGCCTGATTTCAATGGTTATTTAATTACTAAAAATGATGAAGATGCCCTATTTGATAAAGTAAAATATGTGATTGATCATCCTGAAGTACAACAACGACTGTCAAAAGGTAGTTTGGCAAAAGCGCAACAATATAGTAAAGCGTCGTTAATTAAACAATGGGACCAATTTGTTCGTCTTATATAAATGTACTTTACCTTTATTTTTATAAAAAAGCATTTTCCTATGTTATTTAACTAAACATGTAAGTTCATATGAACGTGGTTTGTTAAATAGATGATTCTAGGAAAATGCTTTTTTCTTTTGACTTAGTTTAAAATATTTTGCCACTTTATACTAACATTTGTCTCATTAAATTGCTGAGCATACTCTATACTATTAATCGAAAACTGTTGTAATTTTTGAGTATTAATTAGTAATTGGTCAACTCTTTCAACCATTTGATTGATGTCACCTTGAGGTACTAAATAGCCATTAAATCCATCTTGAATCAGTTCTGATGGCCCATAATCTACATCATAACTGATCACTGGTGTACCTACTGAAAGCGACTCTAAAATTGCTAAGCCAAAACCTTCCATTTTACTTGTCGATAACATCAGTTCTGCTTTAGCAATCTCTTCATTAATATGCGTCTTAAAACCATGAAATTTAACATGTTCCGATAAATGATAACCTTCTACAAGTTGTCGATATTCTGACAAACCATTTCCATGTCCATAAATATTCAATTGAATATTGGGATGTTTTGTTACTAATTGCTTGATCACTTCAATTTGATGTTTAATTTGTTTATTTTCAACGAGGCGAGCAATTGATATGATATGATTTTTATCCTTTTGATTGCTGTCAAATTGATACTTTAAGTTTGCCACGTAGACAACCGGAATATTGATAACTGGTATTTTATTTTCAATATATTGTGAAATATCTTGGCATTGCTTTTCTGTTGATACAACAATCGCTTTATAACGTGTTAAATTATTAAACACTGTTTTATAAAAACTTTTTATATCATTACCGGTGCCGGATAAATGTGTACTGTGGAGCACAACAATAACTGGAATACTTTGATTTAATCCCGCAATAACATTTCCTAATTCATGAGGACGGTCTAATATGATTTGATCATTATTTTTACATAATTGATGGAGAAAATATTGAACTAATTCATCTTCTGTATCAAAAAATTGTTGATGCTGGTCTTCATTTAAGATAACCTTTGTGAGCGTGTTTTTCCCTTTTATATCGTCGAAATATTTTTGGATGACGATTTCCCCATTAGGTGTATAGTAATTTTCGAGTACAATCCGTTGCCCTTCACCTAAAATTCGAGAACAACTTAAAAAGCCTCTTCCATCATACAATTCACGTTTTACTTTTCTTCTTTTATGATCAAAATAATTCACATAGTTTAATTGATGATACTGTTTATCTAAAAAATGAGCATACATTATAAATTGCTCTTCATCATATATTCTGACATCATTTGAATTTTCCACAAATTTCAATGTGTATCTACATGACTTTTCCCAATACTGTATCCAGTTAACTTGCTTTGTCTTTTTATAATTGATTGCTTTTTGAAAATAGTCATACATTGTAAACAGATCATTTTCAATCTGATGTTGCTTCGCATATGTGTATGAATAAGGATTCCATTTAACATATACACATTTTGAAGATATGCCGTGTTGTTTGAACAACTTCAGTCTATTTATTTGTGCTTTTTCTACACCAGTAATTTTACTTTCTAAAATTGTTCCTAAAATGTAATTCATATTATCGCCTCATATAAGTTTTATTCCGTATCTTTATTGTTTATTTTATATGAAAAATACATCTATTGCATGTGTAATCATAAAAAAACCAGGCCACAAGGACCTGGGTCATATTGTATTATTTGTTTTGTTTTTTGCGACGACCGAATAACAATAGTGAACCTAATGCTGCGAATAATCCGCCAAATAATGTTGCGTTATTTGAGCCGTTATTTTCACTACCTGTTTCTGGTAATGCTTTTGCTTTATTGTGATGGTCTTTAGTAGTACTCATTGGTTTAACAGGTGTGTGTTTTCCTGCATCTGAATCGCTGTCTGAGTCTGAGTCGCTGTCTGAATCTGAATCGCTATCTGAGTCTGAGTCACTGTCTGAATCTGAGTCACTGTCTGAGTCTGAGTCGCTGTCTGAGTCTGAGTCGCTATCTGAATCTGAGTCACTGTCTGAGTCTGAATCGCTATCTGAGTCTGAATCGCTATCTGAGTCTGAGTCGCTATCTGAGTCTGAGTCACTATCTGAGTCTGAATCACTGTCTGAATCTGAGTCGCTGTCTGAGTCTGAATCACTGTCTGAATCTGAATCGCTGTCTGAATCTGAGTCGCTATCTGAGTCTGAATCACTATCTGAGTCTGAGTCGCTATCTGAGTCTGAGTCGCTGTCTGAATCTGAGTCGCTATCTGAGTCTGAGTCGCTATCTGAGTCTGAATCACTGTCTGAATCTGAGTCGCTATCTGATGTGTCTTCTTCGAAGTATCCGTTATCAAGTGTGAAATCATCATGATCCGTAATTGTTACGTCAACTTCGCCACCATCTGCATCTTTATCATCTTCAGTTGTATTTGTACCTGTTTGTGTTAAGCCAGCAGGCTTTTCAAAAATAACTTTATATTTACCGCTATCTAAATTATCGAAACGATATTTACCATTTTCATCTGTTTTAGTTGTTCCAATTACTTCGCCTTTTTCATTTAATAAAGTAACTTTAACATCTTTAATACCTTTTTCAGTTGAATCTTGTTTGCCGTCTTTATTACTGTCGTACCAAACATAATCACCTAAACTGTATTTTGGTGTTTTATAGAAACCACTGTCTAATGTCATATTATCTGCATCTTTAATGACACCTGTTGTTGTTAAACCATTAGAATCTTTTTCAGTATCATTTCCAGTAGTTACTGAAGTTGGTGTGTAACCTGATGGTGTCTCGAATTCAACTTTATAAGTTCCATTGTTTAAATCAGTGAATTGATATTTACCATTTTCATCTGTTGTTACTGTTTTTAAAACTTTATCGTTTTCATCTTTTAACGTAACTGTTACACCTGAAATGCCCTTTTCATCTTTATCTTGAACACCGTTTTTATTTGTATCTTCCCATACATAGTCACCTAAGTTGTAAGTCGGTTTGTAGAAACCAGAGTCAATAGTATCGTTATCTTTATCTTTAATGACACCTGTTGTTGATGTACCATTTGAATCTATGCCTTCATCAGTTCCTGAACCTACTTGTGTTGGTGTGTAACCTGATGGTGTTTCGAATTCAACTTTATAAGTTCCATTTTCTAATCCTGTAAATTGATATTTTCCATCTTTATCTGTTTTAGTTGTTTGTAAAACTTCACCGTTTTCATTTTTCAATGTAACTGTTACGCCTGAAATACCTTTTTCAGTTGAATCCTGCTTACCATCTTTATTTGTATCTTCCCATACATAATTACCTAAATTATATTTTGGTGTTTTGTAGAATCCACTATCTAATGTCATGTTATCAGCACCATTAATAACACCTGTTGTTGTTAAACCATTAGAGTCAACAGTATCATTTCCACCTGTATTTGTAGAAGTAGGTGTATAGCCTTCTGGTGTAGTAAATTCAACTTTATAATTACCATTATCTAAATCAGTAAATTTATATTTGCCATCAGCATCTGTTGTAACTGTTTTTAACACGTTACCGTTTTCATCTTTTAATGTTACCGTTACGCCAGATATACCTTTTTCATCTTGATCTTGGATACCATTTTTATTTATATCTTCCCATACATAGTCGCCTAGATTGTATTTAGGTTTGTAAATACCTAAGTCAGCAGATAAATTATCTTTGCCATTAACTGTAATAACTGATGATACACCGTTTGAATCTAATTCTTCGTTATTACCTTGTTTTGAAGGGGTTACTTCATAACCTTGTGGTAAGTTTGAAAATTCTACACGGTAATCTCCATTAGGTAAGTTTGGAATCAAATACCCACCTTTTTCATCAGTAATTGTTCTTCCAACTTCTTTATTAGTTTTATTGTCATATGCAACCACTGTTACACCTTTTACTCCAACTTCCCCTAATTCTTGAACACCGTTTTTATTTGTATCTTCCCATACGTAGTTACCAATTTTATATACTTCTTGACCAGCGCCGCCACTTTGATTGTTAGTGAATCCTAAAGCATTACCAGTAGAAACGGATCTGTTTCCATCAGAAGTCAAAGTTGCCATTTGAACAAGTGTTGGACTTTCACTAGTTGTATATTCAAATTTTGTATCCACCATAACTACATAAGAATTATTAATGCTACCAAAATCAACATTTACACTATCATTAGCTCCGTATGTAATCTTATCTTTAAATTGTTCTGTTACATCTATTAGCTGATTTGTATTAACATCATAACCTTTGTTTAAAACATAGTCTTTTGGTGCTTGATAAATTTTAATTTTAGTTACATCTTTATTTATTTGACCTACATTGTCAGCATAATCCTTATGATAAGCTTCAACTTTTAATTTAGCATTTGTTAAAGATTTTTCCGATGGATTTACATAAACAGTCTGTTTATAGTAACCCGGGTCTTCTGCATTACCTGCATGTGAGACAGTTTCGGTAAATGCTGAACCTATAGAATTATTATCTCTAGAAACATAATCTGGATATTGAATGTTTGCAGTTGTTTTTGTTGTAGTATTACCTATCGTAACATTAAACTCAACATCGTTTTTACTAACAGGAATTGTATCAGCATCCATATAAATTGAATAATTAATTCCCATTTGTACAGAATTAAATCTATCGACATAATCTGTAAATGTATATGTAATTAAATTATTTGCAGTATCATGTTTTGCAGTCGCAATTGTTTCACCATTATTTGGATCTTTAATATCACCAATATTTTTAATATCTTCCGGATTCAATCCATATACTTGTACTGTATCTGAGTATTTTATTGTAAAATAATCACCTGATTTAACTTTGTCATCAACTTTAATTTGTGATTTTAATGCTAGATAATCTTGTGCTGGTACGATTTTATTGTTTTTATCTGCATCGACTACAGTTAAAGTTGTATTTGATGTGATTAAATCATTAACATTTTTAGAATCTGTTGAGTTTGGTTGTATTGCTGCTATACGCATTCTCGTATTCAAACGTTTAGGTTCTGTGCTTTTCGGCAAAATGATATCTGCATTATTTTCATTATTTGAATTACTATTGTTATCAACAAGAGTTTCAACATTACTCTTGATAGCATCACTTTTAACATTTAATGTAGTTGATTCAGTTTTCGCATCTACCTTTTTGTTTTCCTCATTAGTTGGTTGAACATTTACCACTGATTTATTCTCTTGCAAATCAGATTGTAACGCTTCTTGATTACTTATAGTTTGTTTAGTGTTTAAATCTTCATTCGTAGATTTTGGTGAAGCTTGCTCATCTGATTTGGCAGTTGAAACTTCAACTTTATTTCCAGTAGTAGATTGTACACTTTCTTTTTCTATTGATTTATTCCCATTTGAAGTCGTTTCATTACCTTGAGATGATACCATTTCTTTTTGATTATCATTTTTAGTATTGTCTTCTTGATTTTGTTGCTGGTTATCAACTTTACTATTCGATTGATTATCACTTGCTGCAGTTGTCGCTTCGTTCAATTCTTTATTAGTACTTTCTGCAGCCTTTGCTTCTTGGTTCCCCAGACCAAAAATTAATGTTGTACCTACTAAAATTGATGCTGTTCCCACTGTGTACTTTCTAATCGAAAATTTATTTAATCGATTGGATACCATGCCTTTTCTTGTCATTGCCGTTTTATTTTCTCTGTTTAGCATTAGATTACTCCTAATTCATCAAATTTTTAAATAATACAATTGTTTTAAATACAAAAATGTATATCAATATAGTATTACATTTTTAGATAAAGCACAATACTTTAATTATTTTTCTTTATCGTAAAACGTTATTTAACATTTACATTTAAATAAAAGTTTTTATGAGTTTTGTAATCTTTATTTAATTATCATAAAAAATAGTATTATTTGCCCTTAAAATTAATATCTTAGCTTTTCTAATTCATAGACAATTACATTTCTGTAACAAATTAAATTGTATCTATTCCTTAAAGATTTTTTGTTTTATATCTGGGAATTTCTAAACAGAAAAACCAGGCCTCACGGACCTGGATGAAATAATATTATTTGTTTTGTTTTTTACGACGACCGAATAACAATAATGATCCTAATGCTGCGAATAATCCACCAAATAACGTTGCGTTATTTGAGCCGTTATTTTCACTACCTGTTTCTGGTAATGCTTTTGCTTTATTGTGATGGTCTTTAGTAGTACTCATTGGTTTAACAGGTGTGTGCTTACCTGCATCTGAATCTGAGTCACTGTCTGAATCTGAGTCTGAATCACTGTCTGAGTCGCTATCTGAATCTGAGTCACTATCTGAATCTGAATCGCTGTCTGAATCTGAGTCACTACCTGAATCTGAGTCACTGTCTGAATCTGAGTCGCTATCTGAGTCTGAGTCGCTATCTGAGTCTGAATCGCTGTCTGAATCTGAGTCGCTGTCTGATGTTTCTTCTTCGAAGTATCCGTTATCAAGTGTGAAATCATCATGATCCGTAATTGTTACGTCAACTTCGCCACCATCTGCATCTTTATCATCTTCAGTTGTATTTGTACCTGTTTGTGTTAAGCCAGCAGGCTTTTCAAAAATAACTTTATATTTACCGCTATCTAAATTATCGAAACGATATTTACCATTTTCATCTGTTTTAGTTGTTCCAATTACTTCGCCTTTTTCATTTAATAAAGTAACTTTAACATCTTTAATACCTTTTTCAGTTGAATCTTGTTTGCCGTCTTTATTACTGTCGTACCAAACATAATCACCTAAACTATATTTTGGTGTTTTATAGAAACCACTGTCTAATGTCATGTTGTCAGCATCTTTAATGACACCTGTTGTAGTTAGTCCATCTGAATCCACAGCATCATCTGTACCTGAATTTGCAGTTGTCGGTGTATAACCGGCTGGTGTTGAAAACTCTACACTGTAAGTCCCATTTCCCAAACCTGTGAACTGATATTTACCATTTTCATCAGTAGTAGTACGATCTAATTCTTTACCGTTACTATCTTTAAGAATGACATAAACACCTTTAATCCCTTTTTCATTGGTATCTTGTTTACCATCTTTATTTGTATCTTCCCATACATAGTCACCTAGATTATATTTCTTTTGGTCGCCATTAGCAGTTGATGAGCCGTTTACACTTGAATAACTGTTCGACCAACTACTCTTACCATTTTGTGTTTCTAATGTATAATCAATTTTCCCATTATCTGTTGAACTATTATCTGGATACGCAACTTGTTGAATAATATATTGTTTATTACTACTTGTTTGACCATTCATTAAATCAACTGTTGCAGTCTTATTATCATTGCTGTAAGTAATATTAAATTGATTAGTAACATCTTTAAGTTTTGAAGTATCTGGGGTGAAACTATCGACAAATTGATTTTGATCTGTCACTTCATAAATTTTAAAGTTTTTTGCATCTGGATTAAATTTATAACCTGTTAAAGTACTAACAAATGTTTCTTTTGTGTATGTATTTTTAGGTTGATTTACATAAACAGTCATATTACGCGATAAATCTTCATTGTTGATATAGTTTGTACTTGAAATAAGCGGTTGTGCTTTTTTATTACCATAATCGACAATGACTTCTTCGCTATATGTATCATTACCTAAAGTTACTTCCATTTTATAAGCAGTTTTATCAGTTGTTGCATTTTCACGTTTCGCAAATGCAACTTGTTCAAAGCTACCGCTAACATTTGTATATTGATCTACATAGTTCGTAAAAGTATATGTTGTTGTGTTTGTTTTACTATCATAAATACCTTTTGCAATAATATTACCTTGGGCGTTATATAAATTTTGAGTTTGTGAAGGTAATCTTACAGAACCCGGACGGAAATACTGTCCATATTTAAATGTAAATGTATCGCCCTCTTTAACAGAATCATCGATTGTGTAATTCGCTTTTAATTTTAAAACATCACTAGAAGTCGCCCAAAATTCAGTTTTGCCAGTTGTAGAATTGACATGTCCTTTATCAATAGCAATGTCAATATTTGAAAAATGAACTTTATCATTAACATTTGTACCTTGTTGTGGTGCCGCTACTGTGTTCACAGCCATACGGTTTAATGTTCTTGGCTTAATATTCGTTGTTTTAGGAGTAGCTGAAACATCTTTAGCCTGCGTTGAAATATTTTGAGCCGCTAAATTATCTTTATTTGCCGTCGCATCGTTATTTTATTTAGTTGGTTGTGTAGAAGTTGTATTTTGAGGTTCTTCAGTAGTTTCTTTAACTGAAGTATTATCAGACTCATTTACTTTTGGTTGGTTTGACGTTGTACTTTGTTCAATATTATTTTGTTGACGTCTATCAACTTTTTCAGTTGTTTTATTCTCACTTGGAGCTGTCGTTTCATTTTTTGATTGATTTAATTCTCCATTCGTATGTTCTGCCGCTTTAGCTTCATGACCACTTAACCCAAAAATCAATGTTGTCCCCACTAAAATTGAAGCAGTACCTACAGAATACTTTCTTATCGAAAATTTGTTTAATCGATTTGGTATCATGCCTTTTCTATTTGTTGCTGTCTTTTTATTATTCATTTAATAATACTCCTTTAAAATATCAAAATTTGATAAATATAATATTTTGTATATATACATTTCTGCATTACTATCGTAATATAAATTTCAATAAAGTGCAATACTTTAATTATTTTTCTTTATTTTACAATGTTATTTGCAGTAAATATTAATATGAATTTCAGTTTAAGAATTGCAATTTTTAATACTTTTTTTCTTCAATTGCTTTAAATTATTTATCTATATTTTTAAACCTTACTTTTAATCTAAGCTTGTTTTCATTTCGCTATTACATCTTATTTTAATTAATAACATTGCTCACAACAGTAAACTCAAAGGCTTACTATTGGTGCATTAGAACAAAAAAATAGGCATGTGACTTAAAAGCATTCTCAATGAAACACCTTAAGCTACATACCTATTTTTAATGTATATTTACATATTTTTTAATTTATTTTAAATGTTCATATGGACTATTATGCGCAAATGATACAATTTGATCGACGAATAATCTTGCTCGTAATTGGAATTCACTATCATTTAAGTAATATGAACCATCTTCATTTTTAGCAAAATCAGAATCATGTGTTGCTATTTGAGTTGGTACAGCAATGCCTAGTAAACTTCTGACGATTACTCTTAAATGTGACAATGGCTCTGAACTAACAATACCACCACTATTTCCTATTAAGCCTACGGGTTTCATTTTAAAATAATCCATATTTAGATGATCTAATGCATTTTTCAATATTCCAGAATATGAACCATGATAGTTTGGCGTTCCTAATATTAAAAAGTCCGCCGCCATTGCTTTCTCTTTTAAATCTTTCATATTTTGTTTGATTTCATCAATAGACGGTGTTGTTCCTGAAAAATCTAATTGATTTAACGGTTTTTCTGCTAAATCGAATATTTCCGCTTCAATATCATGTGTTTTAAAATGCTCAGTTAAGTATCTTGCTAGTGCACTTGTATGTGAATTCACTTGTGCACTGCCAATAATAATTAATCCTTTCATATTTGACCCCTCTTTTTTATTAAACTTGTTGTTCACGTAATAATTTCATAATAGCTTTTCCAACACCACTATTTTCATTCGTATCTGTGACATATTTCGCTATTTTTTTAACTTCTTCTGCACCATTTTCCATCGCAACTGGATAGCCAACTTTCTCTAACATTGATAAGTCATTTAAATTGTCACCTATTGCCATGACATCTTTCATTTCAATCTCTAATCTTTCGGCAATTGTTTCTAGCGCAATACCTTTTTGTGCATCTGAATGCGTTATTTCTATATTTCCTCTCGAAGATGATGATATAGCTAAATTCGGAGATTCAGCTAAAATTTTACTAGCTTTGTCAATTTTTTCTAAATTTCCATCAAATGCTAATATTTTCATAATTAATTCACCAGGTATGTTTTCAATAGCATCATAATTATCAACAACTTTCAACGTACCATTATCTATGCGTCTTTGAATACCATTTTTAATACGCTCAACGTTTGCGTGTTGACCTGCACGCTCAGCAATATCTATGTAAATGTCTAAATCTCTTTGTGGATCTTCAGTATAAATCGCACGACTCGTGTATACTTGATAATAAATACCTGCATCTTTTAAAACATTTGTAATTTTGTGTACTAACGATTTATTAAGGTGTGAAGTGCTCATTACATTGAAAGTTTCATCACGTACTTCAGCACCATTCAAACAAATATATGGTACTGTTAAATCTGTGTCAGCAACTGGTGCTTGTGCTTCATAAAATGCTCGACCTGTCGCGATAACAACCGTTATCCCTTGTTCTTGAGCGTATTTAATCGCATCAATATTAGGTTGAGAAATTTCATGTGCTGCATTAAGTAGCGTGCCATCCATATCAGTGGCTATTAGTTTTATCATTATGTTACCTCGTTTCGTAAATTTAAAATCTTGTTCTTAAATAAGAATATATACTCAGCGCACATACTTTTCTATTAACATTTATATTGTCATTAATTTATCATATAATGTAATTCTAACAAATTTTAATTAGTATGTACTATCGTCTAATTGGTGGATTTCTTATTGGCTCTTAAGTTTTTAAAAAATGTTGTTAATAATGTGCTACATGCTTCTTTAAGTACACCTTTATCAACAATTGCACGATGATTAAAATTAGATTGTTGCAATAAATTCATTAAACTGCCACTACAACCACCTTTAGGATCATCTGCGCCATAGACGACTCTTGGAATGCGACTCATTACAATTGTTCCTGCGCACATGACACATGGTTCTAAGGTTACATATAATGTGCAACCTTCTAAACGCCAACTACCTAACACTTTGGCTGCACGTTCAATTGCAATATGTTCAGCATGCGCCGTTGGTTGTTGTAGTGTTTCTCTTAAATTATGTGCTCTAGCGATAACTTCATCATCTTTAGTGATGATAGCACCTATAGGTACTTCACCTAGTTGAGCTGCTTTTTTAGCTTCTTCAATCGCTAATGTCATAAAATATATATCATTTGTCATTTATGTCCAGATACCTCACTTATGGTACAATACTCAATGTCTATTTTAACATTTGGAGATGTGAATATGAACAAACCTTTTATAGCAATTGAAGGCCCTATTGGCGTAGGTAAATCTTCACTTGCACACAAATTAAGTCAAACTTTAGATTTTTATGAAGAAAAAGAAATCATCACAGAAAATCCATTTTTATCAGACTTTTATGAAGATATCTCTAAATGGAGTTTTCAAACTGAAATGTTCTTTTTATGCAATAGATATAAGCAATTTCAAGATGTAACACAACTAAATCAAGGTGTAGTTAGTGATTATCATATACATAAAAATAAGATATTTGCTAAAAATACTTTGAGTTCTGTTGAATTTCAGAAATTCAGTAAAATTTATGATATTTTAACTGAAGATATGATTATGCCGAATATGATTATCTTTTTAGATGCAGACCTTGATGTGTTAAAATCTAGAATTGCTAAACGTAACCGTAGTTTTGAGCATCAAATAGAAGATGAATATCTGTTAAAGTTAAAAAAAGATTATCGTGAGTATTATGAGTCCTTACAAAGTAATGGTTCAAATGTAGTTTTAATCGATACAACTTCTATTGATTTTCTAAAAAATGAACAAGATTACGAAGATATATTACATATTATATTACCTATGATAGGAGATATTACCAATGAATAATTACGGTATTCCACAAAATGCCATTATAACCATTGCAGGTACAGTTGGTGTTGGGAAATCAACACTAACGCAAGCACTTGCAGATAAATTAAACTTTAAAACGTCTTTTGAAAATGTCGAACATAATCCATATTTAGATAAATTTTACAGCGATTTTGAACGATGGAGTTTCCATTTACAAATTTACTTCTTAGCTGAACGTTTTAAAGAACAAAAGCGTATGTTTGAATATGGTGGTGGCTTTGTCCAAGATCGATCAATTTATGAAGATGTTGATATTTTTGCAAAAATGCATGAAGAAGAAGGCACAATGAGTAAAGAGGATTTCAAAACATATTCAGACTTATTTAATGCCATGGTCATGACACCTTATTTTCCTAAACCTGATGTAATGATTTATTTAGAATGTAACTATGATGAGGTCATTGATCGTATTATTGAACGTGGTCGCGAAATGGAAATAAATACTGATCCTGAATATTGGAAAAAGTTATTTAAACGTTATGACGATTGGATTAACAGCTTTAATGCATGTCCAGTTGTACGTATCAACATTAATGAATATGATATACACAAAGATCCTGATTCTTTAAATCCTATGATTGATAAAATCGCTCATATTATAAAAACGTATCGACAAGTAGATACACGATAAAAGACTAAAGACATAGTGTATGTGCTTTAATTCAATGTAACTTCCATAGAAATCATCGATTATTTTATCAATTCTATCGAATACATTAATTCACATATACACTATGTCTTTCTTTTTAATTTAAAGCTTCTAAAATATCTGCCGCACTATTTAAAATAATATCAGCTTCATGTAATTCTTCTTTTGTTGCAATACCTGTTAATACGCCTATTGCCATACCTAAATTTGCATTACTTGCAGTCTTCATATCATTAGCAGTGTCTCCTACTATAGCTACTTTCTGAGGATCTACATTATATTGCTCAAATAAAGGCGATAATACTTTAGGATTTGGCTTCTCATAGGCATCCGCTTCGGTAGAAATGATCAAATCGAACAACGAGGTAGCATTGGTATGTGCTAAAAATTGTTCTACACCTTTTTTAGTATCACTCGTAACAATACCTAGTTGATAGCCTTTTGCTTTCAAATCGATAAGTGCTTCTTTAACACCTTCTACCCAATTAATTTCAGGAATACGTTCATCTACCAACTTTTGACTTGTTGACTTGGACCAGTCGGTTGTATCTTGTCCCGTCACATCATTAAATGCCTGAATAATTTGTTGTAAAGATCCTGAACCCATCACTGATTTTGGATCAATAGATTCTTTAATGACACCGAGTTGTCTTAAAGCAGCTTCTTTATTATGTACTGGGAAAGTCTCAAGCAATGATTGTACAAATCGTACCCCTATTTTTTCCCAACTTCTATCAAATTCAATTAACGTACCATCTTTATCAAATAATATCCATTCCATTAATATCAATACTCCTATTTATTTATTTCGTATTATGCTGATTCTATGATGTTCGTTATTTCCCTGAAAATGAACTCGTAGTATTGTTCTTTTTAAATATTGAATTAAATATAATAATTGAAATCCCTTTCAATACTTAACAATAAACATTGTAAACTTAATTTATTACCATGCTTCGCTTCATTGAAAGGGATTTTAGTCATGATTAACTTTTACATATTGTTTTCATGATCATATTCAATTTTTATTAATATTTTGGTACAACGACTCTCCAACCATTTTTATCTTCTAAAGTGCCATTTTGAATACCAGTATAGACGTCGTATAATTTTTGAGTAATTTCACCAGTCTCATTATTATTAATAACGATTTCACGATCTTCGTATCTCAATGTACCCACAGGTGAAATAACTGCTGCAGTACCACTACCAAATACTTCTGTTAACTCACCTTTATCATATGATTCGAATAATTCATCGATTGAAACGCGGCGCTCTTCGACTTCATATCCTAAGTTTTTAGCTAATTCGATAATAGATTTACGTGTAATACCAGGTAAAATACTGCCATTCAACTCTGGTGTAATTACTTTGCCATTTTCAACGAAGAAAATGTTCATGCTACCAACTTCTTCGATATATTTCTGTTCAACACCATCAAGCCATAATACTTGGTCATAACCTAATTTATTTGCATTAGTTTGTGCTAATAAACTTGCCGCATAGTTACCTGCAACTTTCGCAAAGCCTACACCGCCACGAACAGCACGCACATATTCATCTTCTACATAGATTTTAGTTGGTTTTAAAGTTTCACCACCATAATATGCACCTGAAGGAGATAAAATAATTAATAATTTATACTGATGTGATGCACCAACGCCAAGTGCCCCTTCTGTTGCAAAAACAAATGGACGAATATATAATGATTGACCTTCCCCTTCAGGAATCCAATCTCTCTCTATATCAACTAATTGTTTTAGCCCCTCTAACAATTCTGCTTCGTCTACTTGAGGCATTTCTAATCGTGCTAACGAGTTATTAAGACGCTTAAAATTTTCTTCAGGACGGAAAAGTGCAACTTCCCCATCTCTTTTATATGCTTTTAATCCTTCGAATACCGATTGACCATAATGAACACCTTGTGCAGCAGGTGAAATTTCAATAGGACCATAAGGTACTATCTTCAAATCATGCCATCCTTTATCTGCATCATAATCATAACTCAACATATAATCAGTAAAATATTTACCAAAACCTAGTTGAGATGTATTTGGTTTTTGTTTTAATGTTTCTCGTCGTTCAACTTTAACTGCTTGTGACATGGTGATTGCCTCCTAATAATATTGTATAAGAATTTGTTTAACTTAAATTATAACAATCCATATTTTGCTGTTCAATAAATTTTCTAAAAATTCAAAATTAATTAACAGATTTTCTAGAAAGACTATATCTTTTAGTATAAACGTATTAATTTCACGGAGACAAGTAATCTGTGTTTTACTAATATACTTTACATACAAAAAAACTCTTTACTTTAAAATGAACTAAGCTCGCGAATTCAATATATATAATGAATAATATTAGAATTCATGCACTAGTTTATTAAAATAAAGAGTAATTTAAAATATCATTCCGTGTATTAAAGTGAATGGAAATGATTAGTTATTATTTTTAACAGTATCTTTTTGTTCAATAGCTTCTAACATTAATTTAGTCATGCTCGCTAAATCATATTTAGGATCAAATCCCCATTCGCCACGTGAACAGCTTGTATCAATAGAATCCGGCCAACTATTTGCGATACCTTGTCTAATAGGATCAACATCATAATCTAATGTAAAATTTGGATAGTATTCTTGAATTGCTTCTTTTACCATCTCTGGATCAAAACTCATTGCGCTCAAATTATAACCATTTCTAGTTTCTAATTTAGCGTCGTCTGCTTCCATAAGTTTAATAATTGCTTCAATTGCATCATCCATATACATCATATCCATATATGTGCCTTTATCTATGAAGCTTGTATAATGACCTTCTCTTACTGCTTTGAAGTATATTTCAACAGCATAGTCTGTAGTACCGCCACCTGGCTCTTTAACATGAGAGATTAAACCTGGGAATCTAACACTTCTTGTATCTACACCAAAACGTTTGAAATAGTATTGACACAATAATTCTCCCGCTACTTTATTTACACCATACATTGTCGTAGGTTGCTGAATCGTTACTTGTGGCGTATTAACTTTAGGAGTTGAGTCTCCAAATGCACCAATTGAACTTGGTGTGAAAAAGTGCAAATTATAAGTTCTTGCAGCTTCTAATGCATTCATTAATCCACCCATATTTAAATCCCAAGCAAGAATTGGATTTTTCTCAGCAGTTGCTGATAATAATGCTGCCATATGCATTAGACTATCCGCTTCAAAGTCCCTAACTAACTCAAACATGCGGTCACGATCTGTTACGTCTAAGATTTCAAATGGTCCATTTTGTACAGGTGAATCTGCTTCAGGTTCCCTAATATCTGTAGCAAGAACATTATCTGTCCCATAAATCTCTCTGCACTTAACAACTAATTCTGTACCAATTTGTCCTAATGCACCAGTAATCATAATTTTTTTCATAGAAATATCTCCTTTGTCTCTTCTATATAACCATAGTCCATCACAAGTGGACATAATATTCATTTTCATAATAATTATAATATAAAAGCGCTTTCTTGTATATATGACATGTACATGTTGCTGATATTTCTGTAAATGAAAATTCTAGCTGTATTAATTAATTTTAGTAATTTATAGCGTTGAATATTACTAATTACTGTCAAATTAAATTTTTTATCCCTCAACTCTTAAACTCTGGATATCTTTCATTATATTAGCTTTTTTATATCCATGGATATCATGTAAAGCCTTATAAGCTTTAAATAATGTTTCATATCTTTGTACTTTTTCCGCTTCTGGATTAATTTCGTATAAAATTGGCTCTTTCATAGCATCAACTGCATCATTAATTGAATTATGTGCGCCACCACTGACTGCACCTAATATTGCTGCGCCTATTGCTGGTGCATACTCACTATCCATAACAATTAGTTTTTTGTTCAGTACATTCGCATAGATATCCATCATAACAGCATTCTTTTTAGGTATACCGCCACATGCAAATACTTTTTCTACTTCCATATGCCAATCTTGATACTGTTGCATAATCATCTTAGTACCAAATGCTGTAGCTTCTAAATATGCTCTATAAATATCCTCATGCTTAGTTTGTAAAGTTAATCCAAAGATACAACCTGTTAAATTACTATCACTTAATACACTTCGATTTCCATTATGCCAATCAAGAGCAATGAGCCCACTTTCACCTGGCATTTGATGTTTTATCTTTTCATTCATTAATTCAAATACAGTCATATTTCTATTTACTGCTTCATCTACATATGACTTTGGTGCTTGCTTAGCGACATACTCAAACAAATCACCTACTGCTGATTGTCCCGCTTCATAAGCAAATAATTCTGGAATAATTGCTCCTTTTACAGAACCTGATATACCTGGCACTTGATGTTGCTTTTCATTTAACATAAGATGGCATGTACTTGTTCCCATCACCATAGTCATTTCTTTATCTTTTTCAGACCCAATACCTAATAAACTAGCATGGGCATCAATAATAAAAGGACTTACCATAGTCTCTTTTGATAATCCTAATTTCTGTGCCATTTTATCATCCAGTTTCCCTACTGCTTCACCAATATTAACAACCGGTGCAGATACTTTATCTTGAATTACTTTTGATAATTTGGGGTCTATTTTATCAAACAAATCATAATGAAACCCTGTTTCTTCTTCCCAAAATGCTTTGAAACCTAATCCACAATTCGAGCGTACATTTTTATTAGTTAATTTATTTACAATCCAATCGCCCGCTTCCATAATATAAGCCGTTTTTTCCATAATTTCTGGTGCTCGATTCATGACCTCCATTATTTTGGGAATCATCCATTCACTACTAACATTATATCCATAATGCCCTAACCACTTATTATTATTTTCAATAGCAGTTTGATATAATTTCTCTGCCTCTTTATATGCACCATGATGTTTCCAAAGTTTCACATACGCATGTGGATTGTTTTTAAATTGTTTTAAATTATGTACCGGGTTAAGGTTTTCGTCAGTAAAAATAATAGTAGATGAAGTAAAGTCTATACCAATACCTACTATATTGACTGGATCTATTTTTGATTCACGTACTATATATGATATTCCTTCTTCCATAATTTCTAAATAATCATTACTATTTTGAAGTGCATATGTATGTGGTATTTTTAAACCATTTAATTCACTCTCAATGACACCATGTGTATATGGTTTCACAAATTTTGATACTACTTGACCGTTAGTTGTATTAATTAAAAACACACGGCCTGAAGCAGTTCCATAATCAATTCCAATGCTATAAGACATCATGTTTCCTCCATATCGCTAGTTGCGGTTATTAGTTTTGCAAGCGTTTTCTTAAATCATACTCATAATAGGTTCTATTTTACAAGTATCACTTAAATTTTGCCAAAAAAAGAGCCCTCATACATTTACATATGGGGCTCCCCTAATTTATATTTAATTATTTATTTTGTATTGCATTTAACATTTCATTAACTGCTAATTTTCCTAACTCATTTGAAGCTAAAGGACTGTCACCTGTTAATAATTTGCGATCTTTTAACGTTCTTCCTGTCATATCGTCGTTGACTACTTTTAATCCTTGTTTAGTTAATAAATCAGCAACTAACCATTTCAAGCGTCCAGGTAAATAACCTATTTCAATATTTGCACCTTCATCTAATGAGTCAGGGAAGACACAAACAGAGTATCCTTCTAATGGAGATTTTTCTCTGTTAAGCCCTGCCGAAAGTAGTGCTGCTGGTCCATGACATAATGTAACTATAAAGCGGTCATTTTCTAATGCCCAATCTAATGTTTTTTGAACGTCTTCGCTTTCAGAAATACCAACAACTGCAGCATGTCCACCTGGGATAAAGACAGATAAATAGTCTGAATCAGGTCCTAATTCATTTTTAATCACATCTGCTAATTTTTTTGGCTGTTTTAATTTTTCTTTCAATTTATTATAAGTGCTTATAACTGCCTCGTCTTCAGTTGGCATAGCCCATAATTCTAATTTAGCTGGATAACCAGATAATGTCGCAACATCAACGTCAAAACCTGCTTCCATTAAATGATGTAAAGGTAATAACATTTCAACAGGATGATTACCCGTAGAGAACATTTTTCCATTTTCCAATAATACATATCTCTCTTCAGCAGCAATCATCAATACTTTCCATTTACCATCTTTATAGGCACCTTTGTGTTCAACACCATCAAAATCTGTTTTAGGTGCTGTATATTGACTAAGGGAATATGGTGATGGGAAAAATGGGTTATCTTCTGCTTTATCTGGCGTTGGTTGCTTACTTAATTCATTTACATCTTGTGACATAGTTTATTCCTACTTTCTCTATATAGTTACTACTAGTATAGACATATACTACACACTATAAACATGTATTACTATTAAAATGCTCATTATCAAAAATAATCAAAATGAATTTCTTTGTAAAAATACAACTAAATTCTACAAGATGCTTTTAAAATTCAAACTTTAATGGTTGATAGCACTATACATTGTTATAAGAACTTACTGTTAATAAACTAAACATTTTAAAAAAAGCCCACGACAATATTTGCCGTGGGAATAAATAAATATTAAATCAACTTCATTTCTTTTCCTACTTTTTCATAAGCCGCAATTGCTTCATCTAACATGTCTTTTGTATGTGCAGCTGTAGGCATATTTCTTACACGTCCTGTACCTCTTGGTACTGTTGGGAAAACGATAGATTTCACATAGACACCTTCATCTTTTAAACGCTTACTAAATTCTTGAGTTGTTTTTTCATCACCAATAATTACTGGTGTAATTGGAGTTTCTGACTCACCTGTATCATATCCTAATTTTGACAATCCGTTTTTTAAATATTGTGCATTGCCCCATAATTTATCATGTAATTCAGTTGAAGCCATTAACTTTTTAACTGCTTCAGTTATTGCTTTAGTATCCCCAGGTGCTAATGATGTAGAGAATAAGAATGGTCGTGATTGTGCTTTTAACCAATCTATTAACTCTTTTGTACCTGCTACATAACCGCCAACGACACCAATTGCTTTAGAAAGCGTACCTATTTGGAAATCGATTTTATCTTGTAAACCAAAATGTTTAACCGTACCAGCGCCTTTACCCATAACACCTGAACCATGAGCGTCGTCAACATAAGTTAATAAACCAAATTCTTCTGCAATTTCTACAATTTCAGGTAATTTAGCCACATCACCATCCATACTAAAAACGCCATCAGTGATATACATCACTTTATTGTATTGACCTGATTCAACTGCTTTTTTTGCTTTCGCACGTAAATCATCCATGTCTGAATGGTTAACTCGAATAATTTTAGCTTTTGATAAGCGACATCCATCAATAATTGATGCATGATTAAGCTCATCTGATAAAATAGCATCATTTTTATTCATAACAGCCGAAATAGCAGCCATATTACAATTAAATCCTGATTGATAAGCTATTGCAGCTTCTGTTCCTTTAAATTTTGCTAGTGTTTGTTCTAATTCGTCGTGTAAATCTAATGTACCATTGATTGTACGAACAGCGCCTGCACCTACACCATGTGTATCAATAGCTGCTTTTGCAGCTGATTTCAAATCTTCATTTGTTGCTAGTCCTAAATAATTATTTGAAGATAAGTTAATGTATGATTTCCCATTGATTTTGATTTCTGGTCCGTTTGCACCTTCAATTGTATCTATTTCATTATACAAACCATTTTCTTTTAGATAATTTATATTTTCCTCTAAAAACTCATGTAATGATTGAACCACAGTATATAATCCCCCTTAAGTATTGTTTGGTAATACCTTTATCATACAGTAATTCTACATAACTTGAAAGCCTTATCATTCATAGATAAAATATCTCAAAGCAATCATTTAGTACGATAATTTCATAAAATGTTATACTATAAACATTATTTTAGAAAGTAGTGATAAGGGTGTTAGATTGGTTCCAACTAGCAAATAATAAAGAAAATAAAACAATTCAACTCAGACGTTATTTACACCAATATCCTGAGTTATCTTTTGAAGAATTTCAAACACATGATTATATTGTTAACCAATTAAGCCAGTTATCTTGTGATATTGAAACACCTATCGGCCGCAATGGTATCAAAGCCACATTTAAAGGCTTGGGCACAGGACCTACCATTGCATTAAGAGCTGACTTTGATGCGTTACCTGTCGAGGAATTAAACGATGTGCCTTATAAGTCTAAAAATCCAGGATGTATGCATGCGTGTGGGCATGATGGTCATACAGCAATTTTACTTACTGTAGCAGAGATTTTAGATGAACATAAACATTTATTAGAAGGTAATGTTGTATTAATATTCCAGTACGGTGAAGAAATCATGCCAGGTGGTTCTCAAGAAATGATAGATGCTGGATGTCTGGAAAATGTAGATAGAATTTACGGTACACATTTATGGAGTGGTTATCCTACTGGAACTATTCATTCACGTGCTGGGGCAATCATGGCCTCTCCAGATGAATTCAGTGTCACAATTAAAGGTCGTGGCGGTCATGGTGCCAAACCTCATGAAACCATTGACCCAATAGTGATCATGGCAGAGTTCATTTTAAGCGCACAAAAAATAATTTCACGTACAATCGATCCAGTTAAACAAGCTGTACTTTCATTTGGAATGATTCAAGCAGGCACCACAGATAGCGTTATTCCTGATCAAGCATTTTGTAAAGGTACAGTTAGAACTTTCGATTCAGATATACAGAGTCATGTAATGGACAAAATGGATAAGCTACTACAAGGTTTAGCAATAGCAAATGATATTAACTACGATTTGAATTATATTAAAGGGTATTTGCCTGTCCATAACAACGAGAAAGCATATCAAGTTATTAAAGAAGCAACAAATGACATACATGTACGCTTTAATGAATCAGATTTAATGATGATTGGAGAAGATTTTTCACATTATTTGAAAGTACGACCAGGTGCATTCTTTCTGACTGGTTGTGGTAATGAAAGTAAAGGTATTACAGCGCCACACCATAATCCCAAATTTGATATTGATGAAAAATCATTAAAATACGCTGTAGCTGTATTTTTAAAAATCATTGAATTAGAGCAAGTATTTAAAAAAATTAAGCATTTAAATTAATTGAAAGACATGAATCTGAGACATATACTAATGTAATGCTCCTTCAAAGTAGACATTGAAAAATGAAAACTTTGAGAGGAGCATTTTACAATGTCCAAGGCTCAACAATTTTGTTTAAACAGTATTATCAGTTATAAGTTTTATTAGTCAACCTTTCAACAATTATTGTTCTTCTGAATTGAATAGCCATTACAAAATTTACACATTAAAAAAAGACCCCTCGATTGAGGGATCTTCTTTTTATATAAAATCTAAGAAATTAGAAATTATTTAATGATTTCAGTAACAACGCCTGATCCTACAGTACGTCCACCTTCACGGATTGAGAAACGAGTACCGTCTTCAATCGCGATTGGAGCGATTAATTCTACTGTCATTTCAACGTTATCACCAGGCATTACCATTTCAGTACCTTCTGGTAAGTGAACAACACCAGTTACGTCAGTAGTACGGAAATAGAATTGTGGACGATAGTTTGAGAAGAATGGAGTGTGACGTCCACCTTCGTCTTTTGATAATACGTATACTTCTGCTTTGAATTCAGTATGTGGTGTAATTGAACCAGGAGCAGCTAATACTTGACCACGTTGTACGTCTTCACGAGCAACACCACGTAATAATGCACCAATGTTGTCACCAGCTTCAGCGTAGTCTAATAATTTACGGAACATTTCAACACCTGTAACAGTTGTTTTAGATGTGTCATGTAAACCGATGATTTCAACTTCTTCACCAACTTTGATTTGACCACGTTCAACACGGCCTGTAGCAACAGTACCACGACCAGTGATTGAGAATACGTCCTCAACTGGCATCATGAATGGTTTGTCAGAATCACGTTCTGGAGTTGGAATGTAAGTATCTACAGCTTCCATTAATTCTAAGATTTTTTCTTCGTATTGAGCATCGCCTTCTAAAGCTTTTAATGCTGAACCAGCGATTACAGGTACATCGTCACCTGGGAAGTCATATTCGCTTAATAAGTCACGAACTTCCATTTCAACTAATTCTAATAATTCTTCATCGTCAACCATGTCAACTTTGTTTAAGAATACTACTAATGCTGGTACACCAACGTTACGTGATAAAAGAATGTGTTCACGAGTTTGTGGCATTGGACCGTCAGCAGCAGATACTACTAAGATACCGCCGTCCATTTGAGCAGCACCAGTGATCATGTTTTTAACGTAGTCAGCGTGTCCTGGGCAGTCAACGTGAGCGTAGTGACGTTTGTCAGTTTGGTACTCAATGTGAGAAGTATTGATTGTGATACCACGTTCTTTTTCTTCTGGAGCGTTGTCAATCATGTCATATGATTGTGCAACTGAGTCACCATTTTTTGCTAATACAGTAGCGATTGCTGCTGTTAATGTTGTTTTACCATGGTCAACGTGACCGATAGTACCGATATTGGCATGTTCTTTAGAACGATCAAATTTTTCTTTTGCCATTATAAAATCTCTCCTATTCTAATTAAAAATAATATTTAAATTTATCTCTCATGATAGTTTCTCACCATCATGAGAAATTATTTATAGCGATGCAAAAAGAATTTTACAATTCTTTTATAATGCATTCACCCCAAAAAATCAAACTATAAAGATGATAGCTTACATTTAAGCTCACCTTGTATTTTAACCTAGGCTAGCTAGTCAAAACAAGTTATATTATTCACCTTTATTTTTCTTGATAATATCTTCAGCGATTGATTTTGGAACTTCAGCATAGTGATCGAAGTACATAGTGTAAGTACCGCGACCTTGAGTGTTTGAACGTAATGATGTTGCATAACCGAACATTTCTGAAAGTGGTACATAAGCATTAACAACTTGTGCATTACCACGAGGTTCCATACCATCAACACGTCCACGACGAGATGTTACGTCACCCATGATATCACCCATGTACTCTTCAGGCATTTCAATAGTTACTTTCATCATTGGTTCTAGGATTACAGGATCACATTTTTTAGCAGCTTCTTTAAGTGCTAATGATGCAGCAATTTTGAAGGCCATTTCAGATGAATCGACATCATGGTATGAACCATCATATAATTTAGCTTTAACATCAATTAATGGATAACCTGCTAAGACACCATTTTCCATAGCATCTTTAAGACCAGCTTCTACTGATGGAATGTATTCACGAGGAACTACACCACCAACGATGGCGTTTTCGAATTCGAAACCTGCGCCTGTTTCGTTTGGTGTGAATTCAATGTGAACATCACCGTATTGACCACGACCACCAGATTGACGAGAGAATTTACCTTGAACTTGTGCAGATGATTTGAATGTTTCACGATATGAAACCATTGGAGCACCTACGTTACATTCAACGTTGAATTCTTTCTTCATACGGTCTACTAAGATGTCTAAGTGAAGCTCACCCATACCACCGATGATAACTTGTCCAGTTTCTTCGTCAGTGTGTGCATGGAATGTTGGGTCTTCTTCTTGTAATTTAACTAAAGCTTGAGTCATTTTATCTTGGTCAGCTTTAGATTTTGGTTCAACAGATAAGTGGATAACTGGCTCTGGGAATTCCATTGATTCCAAGATAATGTCATTTTTCTCACCACATAAAGTATCACCAGTACCTGTATCTTTAAGACCTACCGCAGCAGCGATATCTCCAGAGTATACAGTATCGATTTCTTGACGTGAGTTAGCGTGCATTTGTAATAAACGACCTACACGTTCACGTTTACCTTTAGTAGAGTTCTTAACGTATGAACCAGATGTCATTGTACCTGAGTACACACGGAAGAATGTTAATTTACCAACATAAGGGTCAGTCATAACTTTGAACGCTAATGCAGCGAATTCAGCTGAATCGTCTGCTTTCGCGATTACTTCTTCTTCAGGGTTGCTAGCACGGTGACCAATAATTGGTTTAACGTCTAGTGGTGAAGGTAAGTAATCAATTACAGCGTCAAGCATTAATTGAACACCTTTGTTTTTGAAAGCTGTACCACAAAGTACTGGGTAGAATTCTACGTTAGTAGTAGCTTGGCGGATAGCTTCTTTTAATTCAGAAACTGAAATTTCTTCGTCACCAAGATATTTTTCCATTAATTCGTCGCTAGTTTCTGCAACTGCTTCGATTAAGCTAGCACGAGCTTCTTCAGCTCTATCTAAGTGGTCTTCAGGAATTTCAATTTCTTCAATTTCAGTACCTAAATCATTTGTATATTTGAAACATTTCATTTCAACTAAGTCAATGATTGCTTCGAATTCGTCTTCCGCACCAATTGGTAATTGGATTGGAGCAGCGTTAGCTTGTAAACGATCATGTAATGTACTTACAGAGTATTCGAAGTTAGCACCTAATTTGTCCATTTTGTTTACAAATACGATACGTGGAACACCATAAGTTGTAGCCTGACGCCAAACTGTTTCAGTTTGAGGTTCAACACCTGATTGTGCATCAAGTACTGTAACTGCTCCGTCAAGTACACGTAATGAACGTTCAACTTCTACAGTGAAGTCTACGTGTCCAGGTGTATCGATAATGTTTACACGGTGACCTTCCCAAGCTGCTGTTGTTGCAGCAGATGTGATAGTAATACCACGGTCTTGTTCTTGCTCCATCCAGTCCATTTGTGAAGCACCTTCGTGTGTTTCACCAATTTTGTGGATACGGCCAGTGTAATAAAGAATACGTTCAGTCGTAGTCGTTTTACCAGCATCAATGTGAGCCATGATACCGATATTACGAGTTTTTTCTAATGAAAATTCTCTAGCCATGTATTTTTTCTCCTTCCAGTTTATATTACTGAATAAATACGATAGATATGGCGATGCCCTAAGCATGAACGCTTAATGAAAATTCATTAATATAGAACACACTCAGGGTAAAAGCTTTTATCTTACCAACGGTAGTGAGCAAATGCTTTGTTTGCTTCAGCCATTTTGTGAGTGTCCTCACGTTTCTTAACGGCACCACCTGTATTATTTGCTGCATCTAAAATTTCGTTAGCTAAACGATCTTCCATCGTTTTTTCACCACGAAGACGTGCATAGTTAACTAACCAACGTAAACCTAAAGTAGTACGACGCTCTGGACGAACTTCTACAGGTACTTGATAGTTAGAACCACCTACACGACGAGCTTTAACTTCTAATACTGGCATAATGTTGTTGATTGCTTCTTCGAATACTTCTAATGCATCACGACCACTGCGTTGTTCAACTAGGTCGAATGCTGAATAAAGAATTCTTTGTGCTGTTCCACGTTTACCATCTAACATAATTTTGTTAATTAATTTTGTTACTAACTTAGAGTTATGAATTGGATCTGGTAATACGTCTCTTTTAGGTACTGATCCTTTACGAGGCATAATGTAAATCCTCCCTTCCTTATATTAAATATTTTAAGTTTAAGATTTAATTAAAAACTAAATTCTTAGTTTTTAGGTTTCTTAGTTCCGTATAATGAACGACCTTGTCTACGTCCGTCAACACCTGAAGTATCAAGTGCTCCACGTACAATATGGTAACGCACACCTGGTAAGTCTTTTACACGTCCACCACGTACAAGTACAACACTGTGTTCTTGTAAGTTATGTCCGATACCAGGGATGTATGCGTTAATTTCGATGTTGTTTGATAAACGCACACGTGCATATTTACGTAACGCTGAGTTAGGTTTTTTAGGTGTCATTGTACCTACACGAGTACATACACCACGTTTTTGTGGTGAGTTTAAGTCAGTAAATTTTTTCTTTTTACTGTTGAAACCTTTATTTAAAGCTGGAGAATCTGATTTTTTGATTTTGCTTTGTCTTGGTTTACGTACTAATTGGTTAATAGTTGGCATGTGATATGTCCTCCTCTCTTCACTTTTTAATCCCACACATCCAGGTGGTTCATTTTTAGTTTAAATAAAATTTAGTAAGTAAAACACTTACTAATTCTCATTTAATCAATGCTACTATTGTCGCATTGACATTAATACCTACATGTTTACCCAAAGCATGTTTGCTTTTGAAAAAAGATACAGGTATATTTTTCTGATTGATTTGGCTTAACACGCGAGTCATTAAATATACTTCAACGTCTTCAGCAATAATCAAAGATGTAACTTGATCTTTCTTTAACGCTTTAAGCGTTTCTTTAAGACCAACTACAAAATGTTGTTTGTTAAAGCGTGCAACTTTTTCCTTAGACAATAATTTATCCTCCAAAGTTCTGCTTGCATCAACCTTTAATATATTAACATTGAACAAGAGAATTCGTCAACATTAAATCAAATAATTTACATAAAAATAACAAGAGGCTAAAGCCTTAGCCTCTGTTATATATTTGTTATTCCGTTACTTCAGTTTGAGATTCAACTTCTGCAACTGGTTTAGCTGTTTTTTCGTATTTTACGTCGCTATAACGTCTCATACCAGTACCAGCTGGAATTAACTTACCAATAATTACGTTTTCTTTAAGACCTAATAAGTCATCACGCTTACCTTTAATTGCTGCATCTGTAAGAACTCTTGTTGTTTCTTGGAATGATGCTGCAGATAAGAAACTTTCTGTTTCAAGTGATGCTTTAGTAATACCAAGTAATACTGGTTTAGCTGTTGCAGGGCGCTTACGGTGTTTAAATGCTTCTCTATTTGCATCTGTAAAGTTATGAATATCAACTAATGAACCTGGTAATAACTTCGTATCACCTGCTTCGATAATTCTAACTTTACGTAACATTTGTCGAACCATAACCTCAACGTGTTTATCGTCGATTTCTACCCCTTGCATACGGTAAACTTTTTGTACTTCTTTTAATAAGTAGCTTTCAGTCGCGTTTAATCCAGCAACAGATAAGTAATTCTTAGGTTCAATAGAACCTTCAGTTAATACTTCACCACGTTGAACTGGTTGACCGATTTCTACAATAATTCTTGAAGTACCTGAAGCAAGGTATGATCTTGTTTCATTAGCACCTTTAACAACAATTTCTTGTTGTCTATCTTTTGCTAATTTAATATCTTCTACGACACCTTCGATTTCCGTAATTACCGCTTGACCTTTAGGGTTACGTGCTTCGAAAATCTCTTGAATACGAGGAAGACCTTGTGTGATATCGCTACCTGCTACCCCACCTGTATGGAATGTACGCATTGTAAGCTGTGTACCTGGTTCACCGATAGATTGGGCTGCAATTGTACCAACTGCTTCACCAACTTCAACTTTTTCACCAGTAGCAAGGTTTTTACCGTAACATTTTTCACAAACACCATGTCGTGCGTTACAAGTAAATGCTGAGCGAATATACATTTGTTCAATACCAGCATCTGTAATTTTCTTAGCAATTTCAGGTGTAATTAATTCATCAGGACGAATGATTATTTCATCAGTTTCAGGATGACGAATTGTTTCTTTAGAATAACGACCTTCAATACGTTCGATAAATGGTTCAATCATTTCTGTACCTTCTTTAATATCAGAAACTAATAAACCTCTATCAGTACCACAGTCTTCTTCACGAACAATAACATCTTGTGCCACGTCAACAAGACGACGAGTAAGATATCCTGAGTCAGCTGTTTTAAGTGCTGTATCGGCAAGACCTTTACGTGCACCGTGAGTTGAGATGAAGTATTCAAGTACTGTTAAACCTTCACGGAATGAAGATGTGATTGGTAATTCGATAATCTTACCAGATGGTGCGGCCATCAATCCACGCATACCTGCTAACTGTGTAAAGTTAGATGCGTTACCACGGGCACCTGAATCACTCATCATGAAGATTGGGTTAGTTTTATCAAGTGATTGCATCAATTCACCTTGAATTTGATCTTTTGCATCTGTCCAAATTTCAACAACTGCATTGTATCTTTCTTCTTCAGTGATTAAACCACGATTGAATTGTTTTGTAATTCTGTCGACTAATTTTTCATGCTCATCAAGTATTTGTTGCTTATCAGGTAATACTACGATATCAGCAACACCTACTGTAATACCAGCTTTAGATGAGAATTTGAATCCTAAGTCTTTCATACGGTCTAACATCATTGATGTATCAGTGATGCTAAATCTGTTGAATACTTCTGCAATAATATTACCTAAGAATTTTTTGTTGAAAGGTTCAATTAATTCTTCATTTTCAAAGTATTCTTTTAATCCACCTTCACCTAAAGTTGTAGGATCGATGAAATATCTGTTTGGTGTCTTTCTTTCTAAGTTTTCTTGCGTAGGTTCATTTATATAAGCAAATGAATCTGGAATGATTTCATTGAATATAATTTTACCTACTGACGTAGCAAGAATCTTTTTGTTTTGTTCTTCAGTAAATGTTGGATTGTTGAATGAACTTGCATGTACACCAATTCTTGTGTGTAAATGTACAAAGCCATTTGCATATGCTTTTAATACTTCATTTGTATTATTAAAGATTGCGCCTGTATTTACTGCATCTTTTCTTTCTAAAGTAAGGTAATAGTTACCAAGTACCATATCTTGTGATGGTGTAACTACTGGTTTACCATCTTTAGGGTTCAAGATGTTTTGTGCTGCTAACATCAACATTCTTGCTTCAGCTTGTGCCTCTTTTGATAAAGGAACGTGAACCGCCATTTGGTCACCATCAAAGTCAGCGTTATAAGCTGTTGTTACAAGTGGATGTAGACGAATCGCACGACCTTCAACTAAAGTTGGTTCAAATGCTTGAATACCAAGTCTATGAAGTGTTGGTGCACGGTTAAGTAATACAGGATGTTCTCTAATTACTTCTTCCAATACGTCCCAAACTTCATCATCCATGCGTTCGATTTTACTCTTCGCATTTTTAATGTTAGTTGCAATTTCACGTTGAACTAATTCTTTCATTACGAATGGTTTAAATAGTTCAAGTGCCATTTCTTTTGGTAAACCACATTGGTACATTTTCAAGCTTGGACCTACCGCGATAACTGAACGTCCTGAATAGTCAACACGTTTACCAAGTAAGTTTTGACGGAAACGACCTTGTTTACCTTTTAACATATGAGATAAAGATTTTAATGGACGGTTACCTGGACCAGTAACTGGACGACCACGACGACCATTATCAATTAAAGCGTCAACGGCTTCTTGTAACATACGTTTTTCGTTTTGAACGATGATACCAGGTGCACCTAAATCTAATAAACGTTTCAAACGATTATTTCGATTAATTACACGACGGTATAAATCGTTTAAGTCACTTGTTGCAAATCGTCCACCATCTAATTGAACCATTGGACGAATTTCTGGTGGGATGATTGGAAGTACATCTAAAATCATCCATGAAGGTTTGTTACCTGAATTACGGAATGATTCAACAACTTCTAAACGTTTAATTGCACGAGTAAGTCTTTGACCAGTAGCTGATTCCAACTCATCGCGTAACAATTTAAGTTCTTCGTCAAGATCAATCTCTTCAAGTAAATCTTTAATACCTTCTGCACCCATTTTTGCAACGAATTGACCTGGGTATTTATCATAATAATCTCTGAATTCAGCTTCAGATAATAAAGTTTTCTTTTCTAAACCAGTTGGACCTGGATCTACAACAACATAAGAAGCAAAGTAAATAACTTCTTCTAATGCTCTTGGTGACATGTCAAGTAATAATCCCATACGACTTGGTATACCTTTGAAATACCAAATGTGAGAAACTGGAGCAGCAAGTTCAATGTGACCCATTCTTTCACGACGTACTTTAGATTTAGTTACTTCAACTCCACATCTGTCACAGACCATGCCTTTGTAGCGAACACGTTTGTATTTACCACAACTACATTCCCAGTCTTTTGTAGGTCCGAAAATTCTTTCACAGAATAGACCATCTTTTTCAGGTTTTAATGTACGGTAGTTGATTGTTTCAGGTTTTTTAACTTCACCAAAAGACCAAGAACGGATTTTTTCAGGTGAAGCCAATCCTATTTTCATATAATGGAAATTATTTACATCAATCAAGGAGCCTACCTCCTTCAATTTAGATTAGCTGTGCTATTTGATTGATTTGCATTTATTTAAAATGGCTTAAAGTACTAAACTGAATCATCAATAAAATTCAGCTTAGTATCTTTTTGCCTGTTTTGTAAATTGCGTATTAATCAGTAACTTCTTTTTGTGTTTCAGGAGCATCATTTTGTTGTAAATCTACTTTGCGTTCTACAACATCATCGTCATCAACGTCTGTCATTTCGATTTCATTATCTTGCTCATCCATAACTTTTACATCTAAACCTAAACTTTGTAATTCTTTCATCAATACTCGGAATGATTCTGGAACACTTGGTCTAGAGATGTTTTCACCTTTAACAATAGCCTCGTATGTTTTCACACGTCCTACTGTATCATCGGATTTGTAAGTTAAGATTTCTTGTAATGTGTATGCAGCACCATATGCTTCAAGTGCCCATACCTCCATCTCACCGAAACGTTGTCCACCGAATTGCGCTTTACCGCCAAGTGGTTGTTGTGTAACAAGTGAATATGGTCCAGTTGAACGCGCATGTAATTTATCATCAACCATGTGTGCAAGTTTCAACATGTACATTACACCTACTGAAATACGGTTATCGAATGGTTCACCTGTACGTCCATCATAAAGTACAGTTTTACCATCACGAGCCATACCAGCTTCTTCAATTGTTGACCATACATCGTCATCGTTTGCACCGTCAAATACTGGTGATGCAACGTGAATACCAAGATTTTTAGCAGCCATACCTAAGTGTAGCTCTAATACTTGTCCGATGTTCATACGAGATGGTACACCAAGAGGGTTTAACATGATATCGATCGGACGTCCGTCTGGTAAGTAAGGCATATCTTCTTCAGGAACAATCTTAGAAATGACACCTTTGTTACCATGTCGACCACACATCTTATCACCAACATGAATTTTACGTTTTTGAACGATATATACACGTACTAATTGGTTTACACCAGGTGATAATGTATCGTCGCCTTCTTCGCGATTGAATACTTTTACATCAAGAACGATACCGCCAGCGCCGTGAGGTACACGTAATGAAGTATCTCTAACTTCACGTGCTTTTTCACCAAAGATTGCATGTAACAATCTTTCTTCGGCAGTTAACTCAGTTACACCTTTAGGCGTTACTTTACCAACTAAAATATCTCCATCTTTTACTTCTGCACCAATATAAACGATACCACGATCGTCTAAGTTCTTAAGTGCACTTTCAGAAACATTAGGAATATCTCTTGTGATTTCTTCAGGTCCTAACTTAGTATCACGTGCTTCTGATTCGTACTCTTCAATATGAATAGAAGTATACACGTCATCTTTCACAAGTCTTTCACTCATGATAACGGCATCCTCATAGTTGTAACCGTCCCAAGTCATGAAACCAACTACTACGTTTCTACCTAATGCCATTTCTCCTAATTCCATAGATGGTCCATCTGCTAAAATCTCGTTATACTCAACAACATCTCCAACTGCAACGATTGGACGTTGGTTGTAACATGTACCTGAGTTTGAACGTTTAAATTTAGCTAATGGATAGCGATCTAATTCACCTTCATGCTCAACGCCGTTCTCTTCAACTAGACGACGTACAAGAATTTCATTAGATTCAACATGTTCAACACGACCTCTGTGCTTAGCTGTAATAGCTGCACCAGAATCACGTGCTGCAACGTGTTCCATACCTGTACCAACAAATGGTGCTTCTGGATTCATCAAAGGCACTGCTTGACGTTGCATGTTCGCACCCATCAATGCACGGTTTGAGTCATCATTTTCTAAGAATGGAATACATGCTGTCGCTGCTGAAACAACTTGTTTCGGCGATACATCCATATAATCCATTTTTTCTTTAGCCATAACTGTATTGTTACCACGGAAACGACATACAACTTCATCATCCATGAAACGACCATTTTCATCTAATTTAGAGTTTGCTTGTGCTACAACATAGCTATCTTCTTCGTCAGCTGTTAAATAGTCAATTTGATCAGTGATAGCATGTGTATCTAAATCAACTTTACGATATGGTGTTTCAATAAAGCCGAATTCATTTACACGTGCATAACTTGATAATGAGTTAATCAATCCAATGTTTGGTCCCTCAGGTGTTTCAATTGGACACATACGGCCATAGTGAGAGTAGTGAACGTCACGTACTTCCATTTGAGCACGTTCACGTGTTAAACCACCAGGTCCTAATGCTGATAGACGACGTTTATGCGTTAACTCAGCTAATGGATTTGCTTGGTCCATGAATTGTGATAATTGAGAGCTACCAAAGAATTCTTTAATAGATGCAATAACAGGTCGAATATTAATTAATTGTTGAGGTGTGATAGACTCAGTATCTTGAATTGACATTCTTTCACGTACAACTCTTTCCATTCTTGATAAACCGATACGGAATTGGTTTTGTAGTAATTCACCTACAGAACGTAAACGACGGTTACCTAAATGGTCAATATCATCTGTATATCCAATACCACTTAATAAGTTAAAGAAGTAACTCATTGAAGCGATGATATCTGCTGGTGTAATACATTTAACTTCTGAGTCAGGGAAAGCATTACCAATTACAGTTGTCGTACGACCTTCTTCATCGTTAGGAACATATACTTTAATTGATTGAATTTCTACTGGCTCGTCTATAACGCTACCATGCAATTCAAACACTTCGCTGTTTGCGTTTGATTCAAGTACATCCATGATTTCGTCGATTTTACGACGATCAAGCACTGTACCTTCTTCAACTACAATTTCACCAGTTTCAGTATTCACAATTGGCTCAGCTAATTTTTGATTGAATAAACGATGTTTTAAATGTAATTTTTTGTTTGTTTTATAACGACCCACGCTTGCTAAGTCATAGCGTTTTGGATCAAAGAAACGTGAATACAATAGACTTTTAGCATTTTCAACAGTTGGTGGTTCACCTGGACGTAAACGTTCATAGATTTCTAATAACGCTTGTTCAGTGTTTTCAGTGCCGTCTTTCTCTAAAGTATTACGTAAATATTCATTGTCACCTAAAAGGTCAACAATTTCTTGGTCACTTGAGAAACCTAATGCACGTAACAATACTGTTAATGGTAGTTTACGTGTTCTATCAATACGAACGTATACAACATCTTTAGCATCTGTTTCATATTCTAACCATGCACCACGGTTTGGAATAATTGTTGCATCATAGTTTTCACGACCATTTTTGTCGATTTTTTCATTGAAATAAACGGATGGTGAACGAACTAATTGAGATACGATTACACGTTCTGCACCATTGATAACGAACGTACCTGTATCAGTCATTAATGGGAAATCACCCATAAAGACTTCTTGTTCTTTAACTTCTCCTGTTTCTTTAATGATTAGACGCACTTTTACACGAAGAGGTGCAGCATAAGTAGCGTCACGGTTTTTAGATTCTTCTAAATCATATTTTGGTTCTCCTAAACGGTAATCCACAAACTCTAATGACAAATTACCAGTAAAATCTTCAATTGGAGAAATGTCTCTAAACATTTCGATTAAACCTTCTCTTAGGAACCACTCGTAAGATTTAGTTTGAATTTCTATTAAGTTTGGTAATTCTAATACTTCTGAAATTCTCGCGTAGTTTCTACGTTTACGATGTCTTCCATATTGGACAACTTGACCTGCCAAACAGATTCACCCCTCAAAAATTATGTGATCCGCTTTTAGCTAAATACCATAAGCATATTAATAAAAAGACAAAAAGAAAACGGCAACACTAATGATGACACCATTTTCGATTCTATATTTATTCTTAATTAACTTATCTATTTAACGTAAAAGTACACACTTATTGAACATAAATTTTTACATTATATAACTATAACAGAATATCCATTTCATTTCAAGCTTTTATACTTCTCAGAATGTAATATCCTTTATCTTTATTTACCACTTCTACATTTCCAAAAAGTTCATTCATTCTTTTCTTTGCAGATGGCATACCTTGCTTCTTCTGAATTACAACGAATAGTTCACCGTTCGAGTCTAATCTATGTAATGCTTGCTCGAATATACGATGCACGGTTTCTTTCCCTGCTCTTATTGGTGGATTGGTTAAAATAAAATCAAAACTTTTGTCTTCCACAGCAGACAAAGTATCACTTTCCTTTACGATCACATTATCAATACCGTTTAATTTTTTGTTTTTTTCAACTAAGGCTAGCGCTCTGTGATTAACATCTAGCATTGTAATTGAATGATGTGGTGATACTTTAGCAATCATCAAACCAATTGGTCCGTAACCACAACCAACATCGGCAATTCGCTTACTTGGACCAGGTGGATGCGTTTTTAAAAAAGTTTGAACAAGAACATCTGAACCATAATCTACTTTATCTTTCGAAAACACTCCGTTATCAGTTATTAAATCAATTTTATGATGATTTAATTGATATTGAATACGTTGTTCATTGCTAATTACACTTGGATCTTCATCATAATAATGACTCATTATTCCACCTCATCTTCACTTTGTAACTCGTCATTATAATTATAACATTTCACTCAGTCTTTAAATGAATAAAACCCCGTTATCAAAATAACGGGGTTTTAACTTCTCAAAGAATCATTATATTATAGCAATACTTGCTATAAAACTTTGATTATTAAGTTTAAGATACTTGAATTATTTTAATTCTACAGTAGCTCCAACTTCTTCTAATTGTTCTTTAAGTTTTTCAGCTTCTTCCTTAGGTAAAGCTTCTTTGATTACTTTAGGAGCTCCGTCTACTAATTCTTTAGCATCTTTTAATCCTAAACCAGTTGCTTCTTTAACAGCTTTAACAACTTTGATTTTAGATGAACCAGCTGAAGTTAACTCAACGTCAAATTCAGTTTTTTCTGCTGCAGCATCAGCGCCACCAGCTGCACCTGCTACTGCTACTGGAGCAGCTGCAGTTACACCAAATTCTTCTTCAATTGCTTTTACTAAGTCGTTTAATTCTAATACTGACATTTCTTTAATCGCTTCAATGATTTGTTCATGATTAGCCATTTTATAATTCCTCCATTATTTTTAATTTTTTTACGCTAAAAATTATTCAGCGTTTTCTTCTTTTTGTTCTCCAATAGCTTTAACCGCATAAGCGAAGTTGCGTACAGGAGCTTGTAATACTGATAAAAGCATAGATACAAGACCATCGTGTGAAGGTAATGAACCAACAGTTTTAACTTCTTCTGCTGTAATAACATTGCCTTCCATAACGCCTGATTTAATTTCTAATGCTTCATGATCTTTAGCAAATCCAGAAATTACTTTCGCTGCAGCTACAGCATCTTCACTTGAAGTTGCAATAGCAGTAGGACCTGTTAAGAATTCATCTAAGCCTTCGATACCAGCTTTTTCAGCTGCACGACGTACCATAGTGTTTTTGTATACTTTATACTCAACACCAGCTTCACGTAATTGTGAACGTAAGTCAGTAACTTCAGCTACTGTTAATCCACGGTAGTCAACGATTACTGTTGAAACTGAATTTGATAGTACCTCAGCAATTTCATCAACTAGTTGTTTTTTAGCTTCAATGATAGCAGACATTCAGACACCTCCATTTAAATTTTTGGTGCTTTTTTTAAAATTAATAAAAAAAGCACTTTCTACCCACGGCAAAAAGTGCTTGAAAGATCATAGATCATCACGTTCAAGTCAATTTTAGCCTCGGCAGGATAAATTTTAAGTTATAAATAACTCCTACTGTCTTAGGTAAAATAATCACAATAAGTAATATAACTTGGAAATTACTTATTGTCAATATATTTTTACAGACTGAAAGATATTTCTTTCAGCCTGTAATTGTTTATATCATTTATTATTTGAAACTTGCAGTATCAATTTTAACTCCAGGACCCATTGTTGTAGTTACAGCAACAGATTTGAAGTATGTACCTTTAGCAGATGATGGTTTAGCTTTAGCTAATACATCTTGTAAAGTATTGAAGTTTTCAATTAATTGTTCATCAGTAAATGAAACTTTACCAATTGATGCATGTACGATACCAGCTTTTTCAGCGCGGTATTCTACTTTACCAGCTTTGATTTCTTCAACAGCTTTTTTAACATCCATTGTTACAGTTCCAGTTTTAGGGTTTGGCATTAAACCTTTTGGTCCTAATACACGACCTAATTTACCAACTTCACCCATCATGTCTGGTGTAGCAACTACTACATCGAAGTCGAACCAACCTTGTTGGATTTTTTGAACGTATTCTGCTTCACCTACATAGTCAGCACCTGCTGCTTTAGCTTCAGCAATTTTGTCACCTTTAGCGAATACTAATACACTTTGTGATTTACCAGTTCCGTTTGGTAATACAACTGCACCACGGATTTGTTGGTCATTTTTACGTGTATCAATTCCTAAACGGAATGCAACTTCAACAGAAGCGTCAAAGTTAGCAATGCTTGTTTCTTTAGCTAATTTAATTGCTTCTTCAACACTGTAGTGCTGAGTACGGTCAACTTTACTAGCTGCTTCTTGATACTTTTTACCTTTTTTAGCCATTTATAGTTCCTCCTTTAGTGGTTTTAGCGGAATTTCCTCCCACATTACTTGCTAGATGCAAGTTAAGAGCAGACAACAGAAGAATTAATCTTATGAATAAATCAATCATTAATCTAGTCATTCAGATTATATTTATAATTCATCATTATTATCTCTGTTATCTGCTTCATCGTTTAAATCATGTAATCAAATTTAATATTCGTAAAATTATTCTACAACGATACCCATACTACGTGCAGTACCTTCGATAATACGCATAGCTGCTTCTTCGTCAGCAGCGTTTAAGTCTTGCATTTTGCTGTTAGCAATTTCGCGTACTTGATCTTTAGTTACTGTAGCAACTTTAGTTTTGTTTGGTTCACCTGAACCTTTTTCAATACCAGCTGCTTTTTTAAGTAATACTGGAGCCGGTGGAGTTTTTGTAATAAATGTAAATGAACGATCTTCATAAACACTGATTTCTACCGGAATAATTAAACCCGCTTGATCTTGAGTACGTGCATTGAACTCTTTACAGAATCCCATGATGTTCACACCTGCTTGACCTAATGCTGGACCAACTGGTGGTGCTGGATTCGCTTTACCTGCAGGAATTTGTAATTTAACAACTTTATCTACTTTTTTAGCCACGATGTGCACCTCCTTGATATCGTGATGTGGTCACAGGGCTCAGTTTTGCCCTCCCACTCTTAACATTTCGTGACGAAATGGGCGCTCTAAAAGCGCGACCACATAATTTTAACACTTTTCTAATTAAAAAATCAATACTCTTTTTTATCTTTTGGTTAGTTTAATAACTTTAATTGTTAATTAAAGCTTTTCTATTTGATCGAATTCAACTTCTACTGGTGTTTCTCGGCCAAACATATCTACTAATACTGTTAGCTTAAACTTATCTGTTTCAATTTCTTGAACTTCACCAACTTGATTCGCAAATGGACCTGATTTAATACGAACTTGCTCGCCAACTTCGAGTTCAACATCGATAGTCTTTTCTTTAAGACCCATTTGTTTTAAGATGAAGCGAACTTCTTCTGGTAACAATGGATTTGGCTTAGACCCTGCACCTGCAGAACCTACAAAACCAGTAACACCTGGTGTATTTCTTACCACATACCATGATTCATCTGTCATGATTAATTCCACTAAAACATATCCAGGGAATGTTTTTTTAACGGTTGTTTTAGCTTTACCATCTTTAACTTGAGTTTCTTCTTCTTCCGGTATGACTACTCTAAAGATTTGTTCAGTCATATTCATAGATTCTACTCTTTTTTCTAAATTCTTTTTAACTTTATTTTCATATCCAGAATATGTATGCACTGCATACCAACGCTTTGCGCCAACTTCTTCAGACATGTCTTCACTCCTCTAACCAAATAATAAATTTTTCAATGCTGTAATTCCTAAATCTAAGGCATAGAAAAAGACTAAGAAGAATATAACAGTAGAAACTACAATTACAGTATATTTAAATAGCTCTTCTTTCGTCGGCCAACTTGTTTTTTCCATTTCAGACTTAACGCCTTTAAAGAAACTTTCTTTTTTAGCCATCTGCTCAACCTCCAAATCCTTTGAACATATTATCAAAGTATTATTTCGAATGTATTTATTTCGATTCTTTATGAATTGTGTGCGCGTTACATTTTGGACAATATTTCTTTAAGGTTAATCTTGTTGCCGAGCCTTCTTGCTTAGGAACATTATAATTTCTATTGCCACAAGCTTCACAATTTAAAGGTATTTTCCTCACAATAATTCACCTTTATTCATTATAATACCAGTATACTATACATAAAATTTATAACAAATGTCAAACCATCAAGAAGTAACACGTTCTAATTCAATTCACGTCCTAAGGCGCTTTTCAAATCATTTTGAAATAACGTTTTATTTTATTTTTACATCGTTGTATGGCATTATAAATCACTTTTTCTTTTACATGCATCAGTTGAGCAATTTCTCTCGGCTTATATTGTTCACACATTAAATACATGACATCTTTTTCAAATGCACTCAAATACTTAAACTGACGAATCAACTCTTTAATTGCTAATTTATTCAAATAATTGTTTTCAACATCATAACGCTTTATTGCACATGGATACGTAACTCTATATTCATTAATCAAATTATCCATTCTTTTATTTGTAGCTAAATATTTTCTCAAATAATCATACTTTACAGACGTAATTAAACATTGAACATAATTTGTGAAAGGCTGCTCTCCACTAAAATCAAATGTTTGGACCGACCTATACATCCGTATAAGTATTTCTTGATATAAGTCTTCTAAATCATAATGATTAAATCCAAATGTTTTGATGCGTCGAATAATTAATGGTTGTAGATCCATTACTAACTTTTCGAAGTCTTTATCATTTATTGCATTGTTACGTTTGATTGTACTGTCTTGAGTTGTCAAATCATATTTCAAGTATTAAACTAACCCCTTCTATCTAAAATTTAAGGTTAGTTTAATATTGTTACATTCAAAATTTCAAGATGAAGGAAATGTCATTTCTTATGATGTCCTCTTCGTATTTTTTCAAATTCTGCAAGGATTTCAGAAGATAACGGAATTCGAGTTCTTGGCTTGTTTTCACTTATATCATCTAATGATTTACTCACATCAATTTCATTTTCTTTTAAATCTCTCCACATTTCGCGTGATGATATTCTATATGCACCTGATCCAAAGATAGCATGTTGCTCACTCATATCACTTGTTACAACTGTAATATGCTTAGTGTGCTTGTCATAAAGTTCATAGACATAACGTTCTATGAAACTATCAGCTGTTTCTTTTTCCTTGGTAAAAATCGTTTTAACACCATGATACATGTATTCTCTTTCAACACCCGATTGGTCATAAGCATCGAAAACACAAATAATTTCATCTGAAATAACAGCATTATAATTTGCAATTGCATCTATTAATTGCATTCTAGCTTCTTCTAAATTCTCTTTTGCAATGGCGCTTAGAGTTGGTGATTGTCCTATCATATTGTATCCATCAATGATTAAGTAACGTTCTTTCATTATATTTCTCCAACATCATGTCTTTTTCGAAATACTTCGTACATCATTAAACTTGCTGCAACCGAAGCATTCAAACTGTTTACATGTCCAACCATTGGAATCTTAATATAAAAATCGCATTTATCACTTACTAGGCGACTCATACCCTGTCCTTCGCTGCCAATTACAATAGCCAATGACATGTCCGCTTCAAGATTTCTATAATCTGTTGCATTATTAGCTTCAGTGCCAGCTACCCAAAAGCCATTATCTTTTAGTTCATCGATAGTTTTAGCTAAATTTGTCACTCGAATAACTGGTACATGTTCAATTGCACCTGTTGAGGCTTTTGCAACTGTTTGCGTTAGTGTAACTGAACGACGTTTAGGAATAATAACACCATCAACTCCCGTCGCATCTGCTGTTCTTAAAATTGATCCCAAGTTATGCGGGTCTTCTAAGCCGTCTAATATAAGTACTGTCGATAAACCTTCTTTTTCTTTTTGCTGTTTTAAAAATTGATCGAAGTCAGCATATTCATATGGTGCAATAAGCGCTGCAACACCCTGATGTGGTGCATTTGCTAAAAAATCTAATTTAGATTTTGGTACAGTTTGAACAATGATTTTTTGATCTTTTGCATTTTTTAAAATTTCATTAATTTGTTGCTTTTTAATACCTTCTTGAATCAATATCTTATTTATCGGATGCCCAGTAATAATCGCTTCTCTAACAGCATGCCTACCAACAATAACCGTATCTTCCACATTGTCACTACCTTTCGTTTACTATTGTTATTATTTTATTTAATAATGCCTCTAATCGTTCTTCTCTTTTTTCTAAATAAAGAAAACCTATCACTGCTTCTATCGCTGAACTTTTACGATATGTTTGAACATCAGTGTTTTTAGCTTTAGTATGACTTTTCGCGTTACGCCCTCGCTTCAAAATATCCATTTCTTCATCTGTAAACCATTCTTGCTCCATTAAATATTCTAACGTTTGCGCCTGACTTTTGGCAGATACATATTTTTTAGACATTTGATGTAGTTTATTAGGCTTACTTTTAAGCTTTAAAACGATATACGTACGTACATATTGATCTAAGACTGCGTCTCCCATATATGCTAAGGTCAATGGATTCAATAATTTAATGTGATTATCTTGTTGATTATCCACGTTTAAATCTAACCCCTTGAGGTGTGTCTTCTAATATAATGTTTTGTGATTTCAGCATGTCTCGAATCTCATCTGCTCGTGCAAAATCTTTGTTTTTCCTTGCTTCATTACGCTCTTCGATTAATTTTTCAACATCTTCATCCAATAATTCATCTGCATTTTTAGATTTTAACGGTACACCTAAAACATCGCTGAAAATTTGATAAACTGCTTTAAATTTATCAATTACTTCTGTTGATGTTGTATTCTCTAGTACATATTTATTCGCAAGTTTTGCTAAATCATACCAAGCTGTAATTGCATTAGCTGTATTAAAATCGTCATTCATAACTGTTTCAAAACGATTTAAAATCGCATCAATTTGATCAATATATGTCTGTTGATTTTCAATATTAGTAGCAATTTGTGCGCGCTCTTCAATTAATTGATAACTATTGCGAATACGCTCTAGTCCACTACGTGCTGATTCAACCAATTCTAGATTATAGTTAATTGGACTTCTATAATGTACGCTAATCATAAAGAATCTTAGTACATCTGGATCAACTTCTTTAATAATATCGTGAACTAAAATAAAGTTGCCTAGTGATTTACTCATTTTTTCATTATCAATATTAATGAAACCATTATGCATCCAATAATTAGCAAATGGCGCATGATTATGTGCTTCAGATTGTGCTATTTCATTTTCATGATGTGGAAATTGTAAATCTGAACCACCCGCATGTATATCAATTGTAGGTCCTAGCTCATGAAATGCCATTACAGAACATTCAATATGCCATCCTGGTCTCCCTTCACCAAATGGGCTATCCCAACTAATCTCGCCAGGCTTCGCTTTTTTCCACAATGTAAAATCAAGTGCATCTTCCTTATGCTCTCCTGCATCTATACGAGCACCCACTTTTAAGTCATCTATGGATTGATGACTTAATTTACCATAACCTTCAAATTTACGTGTTCTAAAGTAAACATCGCCACCACTTTCATATGCATAACCTTGATCAACCAAATTTCTAATAAATTGAATAATGTCATCCATATGGTCCATTACCCTTGGATTTGAAGTCGCTTTTCTAACATTTAAAGCACCAACATCTTCATGAAAAGCAGCGATATATTTTTCTGCAATTTCGGGAACAGACTGATTTAATTCTTGAGAACGTTTAATTAATTTATCATCTACATCTGTAAAATTTGATACATATTCTACATTATATCCTTGGTATTCAAAGTAACGTCTCACTACGTCATAATTAATTGCTGGTCTTGCGTTACCAATATGAATGTAGTTATATACCGTAGGACCACATACATACATTTTTACCTTTCCTGGTTCTATTGGCTTGAACACTTCTTTTTGACGTGTAAGTGTATTATATAATGTAATCATCTTGAATCTCTCCATTCCTAGTCTTTTCAAGTTGTCGTTCTAAATGCTTAATTTGTTCATAAATTGGATCAGGTAGATGGCGATGATCAAATGTTTTTCCAACTCGAACACCATCTTGCTTAACAATATGTCCTGGTATACCAACAACCGTTGAATAACTTGGAACTGATTGTAAAACAACTGAATTTGCACCAATATTTACATTTGAATTTATTTTAATATTTCCTAAAACTTTCGCACCCGCTGCTATTAAAACATTGTCTCCTATATCTGGGTGTCTTTTCCCTCTTTCTTTCCCTGTCCCACCAAGTGTCACGCCTTGATAGATTGTCACATTATCACCAATTGTACATGTTTCTCCTATTACAACGCCCATACCATGATCTATAAATAGACGCCTCCCAATTTTAGCACCTGGATGGATTTCTATACCTGTGAAAAATCTTGAAATTTGAGATATCGCGCGTGCTGCAACATATTTTTTTTGGTTGTATAACTTATGTGCAATCAAATGACTCCAAACTGCATGTAAACCTGCATACGTTGTAATGACTTCTAATGTTGAACGTGCCGCTGGATCCTGCTCAAATACCATTTTTATATCGTCTCTCATTCTTTTTAACAAGATCATTTCCTCCTCAATGATTGAACTACGTAAATACATAATTGAAGTACCTGCGAAATTAAATATCAAAAAAAGCACCACTAACATACAAATTGTATTGTTAGAGGCGCTTCCGCACGGTTCCACTCTGAATTTAGCGAATAACATTAATAATATTGCGGGCGCTTCCAAATTATCAAGGAAACTATGCCAACTTAATGCTCATCACTCTCATTATATATTTAATTCATTTTACGAAGGTGCATTCATTAATTTCTACGTTGTACTCACAGCAACCGTACACTCTCTGCATCGTATAAATTTAATTACTAATCCTTCGTTTTATATAAAATACTCTATTCATATTGTTGTAATTTGTTAATACAACTTTATCATATGTGGTTACGTTATAAAATTCAAGTATATACTACCTTGATCTTGTCTATTTCATTACTTATATTGTTTTAAACGGTTTAGCACTTTTTCTTTACCAAGTACTTCAATTGTATTTGGTAATTCAGGACCATGCATTTGGCCTGTTACAGCAACACGAATAGGCATAAATAATTGCTTGCCTTTTATTCCTGTTTCTTTTTGAACTTCTTTAATTGTCTTTTTAATTTCAGCTGCTTCAAATGGTTCAAGCGCTTCTAATTTACTGAATAAGTGCGTCATTAACTCTGGTACTTGCTCTCCATTGATCACTTGTTGTTCTTCTTCACCAAGAGCTGGCATTTCTTTAAAGAACATTTCTGATAAAGGAACAATTTCACCGGCATAGCTCATTTCTTTTTGATAAAGCGCAATTAATTTGCGTCCCCAAGATAAATCCTCTTCTGACGGCACCTCAGGAATCAAATTCGCTTTAATTAAATGAGGTAATGCTAATTGGAATACTGTTTCAGTATCTTTTTGTTTCATATATTGGTTATTAACCCATGCTAATTTTTGCTTATCGAAAAATGCTGGTGATTTTGACAAACGCTTTTCATCAAAGATTTTGATAAATTCTTCTTTAGAAAAGATTTCTTCTTCACCTTCAGGAGACCAACCTAATAACGCAATAAAATTAAATAATGCTTCAGGTAAATAACCTAAGTCACGATATTGCTCAATAAATTGTAAAATTTGCCCATCACGTTTACTTAACTTTTTACGTTCTTCATTAACAATTAATGACATATGACCAAAACGAGGTGGCTCCCAGCCAAATGCTTCATAAATCATAATTTGTTTAGGCGTGTTTGAAATATGATCATCACCACGAATAACATCTGAAATTTCCATGTAATGATCATCTATAGCTACTGCAAAATTGTACGTTGGAATGCCATCTTTTTTAACGATAACCCAGTCACCAATACCATTTGAATCAAATGAAATATTCCCTTTTACCATATCATCAAATGAATACGTTTGGTTTTGAGGTACTCGGAAACGAATTGATGGTTGGCGTCCTTCTGCTTCAAATTGTTGACGTTGTTCTTCAGTCAAATGCGCATGTTGACCACCATAGCGAGGCATTTCACCACGAGCGATTTGCGCTTCACGTTCAGCTTCTAATTCTTCTTCTGTCATATAGCATTTATATGCTTTATCTTCTGCTAGTAACTGATCTATTAATGGTTGGTAGATATGTTGACGTTCAGATTGACGATATGGTCCGTAGCCATTGTCTTTATCTACAGATTCATCCCAATCTAATCCTAACCATTTAAGATTATCAAATTGTGATGTTTCTCCATCTTCTAAATTACGTTTTTTATCAGTATCTTCAATTCGAATCACAAAATCTCCGTTGTAATGTTTAGCATACAAGTAATTGAATAATGCTGTTCTTGCATTACCAATATGAAGATAACCAGTTGGACTTGGTGCATATCTTACTCTTATACGATTGCTCATTTTTTTCACTCCTAAATTAAATATCAAATTTTCAAGTTAATTCATATAAATTGTTCATTTGCTATCTTCGACCGTCATAACAAATGTGTAACTCGTCTTATTGTTAAAACGAAACAATGCTTTTTAACATGACCTTAAAATAATTTCATTGTTTAATCATAACATAATTCCCTGGGTAATATGCTTAAATTTTAAATAGAAAGCAGTTGTTTTTTCAACACTTTAAAAAAGCTATCCCTAAGAATCAAGACTGCATTACATACACATTTCAACGACTTAAAAATGAATATTATGTGCTGTAAAATTAAACTTCAAATTAACTATTCAAATACGTTAAAATTGATTCTAATTTTGTATGTCTTGATTGCTATAAGAATAACTTTATTAATATCTAAAATTTAACACTTAATGAACTTGTTTCAATGATATATTAGCACTATTTGCATTTTTTGATAACTGATATGTTTTGCATTTATTTATAGTTATACTTCAAATTACAAACTTCGCCATTTCATATACCTTTTAATATCTATTTTATTTTCGTCAACTACAGTTTTTATAATGATACTGTATCTTCGATTTTTTTAGCAAAAACAATTCTTCCTGAAGATGTTTGCAATAAGCTGACTACTTCTAAATTGACATGACTGCCAATAAGATTTTTAGCATTATCAACAACTACCATCGTACCATCATCTAGATATCCTACTGCCTGACCAGGCTCTTTACCCATTTTTGTCAGTAAAATATGCAGTTGATCACCTTGATGTACATTAGGTTTGATTGCTTCTGATAAATCATTAACATTTAATGCTTTGATACCATGTACATGACAAACTTTATTCAAATTAAAGTCTGTCGTTATAATATTTGCGTGATATTGTTTAGCTAGTTTTAATAACATCGTATCAATATCACTATGTGATTTAGTCGGATGTATGACTTTTGTAGGATAATCTAAATCATACAATTCATTTAAAATATCTAAGCCTCTTTTACCCTTTTCACGTTTAACACTGTCATTTGAATCTGCAACAATTTGTAATTCATTAATAACACCTTGTGGAATTAAAATATTGCCATCGATAAAACCGCAACGAATGACTTCTAAAATACGACCATCAATAATTGCGCTTGTGTCGATAATTTTTGGCGTAGCACTCTTAGTATGTTGTGACATGGAACGCGCTATATTCTCAGGTAAAAACATTAACATTTCATCTCGTTTTTTAAGGCCAAATTGGAAACCGAAATAACATAGTAATATCGTAATTATGACAGGAATGAAATGATTAAAAATAGAGTTGCCAATTGATTCTAATATAAACGACACCATAACAGAAATAAGTAATCCGATTATTAAACCTATTGTTGCGAATAGTATTTCAACAGCACTTCTACGCATAATAAAATGTTCTAAACCTTTTATAGCGTTAGTAACTCGTCTAATAAATACACCAAAAATTAAGAACATAAAAATACTACCGATAATGCCATCTACATAGTGATTTTTTAAAAAGCTGGAGTTTTGTAATCCAAGATCATTTGCAATTTCAGGAATAATAATTATTCCTAATGCGCTCCCAATAATTAAGTAAATAATAATAACCATTAGTTTAACGATATTCACACAATGTCCTCCTTTCTTGATGTTTTATGAATGAAGAGCAAATGACAATGCTTCATGTACAGTAGTTACACCTATTACTTGTATACCTTCAGGATATGTCCATCCGCCTATATTATTTTTAGGAATAATTACACGTTTGAAACCTAGTTTTGCAGCCTCTTGCACGCGTTGTTCTATCCGAGATACACGACGTACCTCACCCGTTAAACCAACTTCTCCAATATAGCAATCTAATCCGTCGACAGCTTTATCTTTAAAACTAGACGCAGTTGCTACAATTACACTTAAATCAACTGCTGGCTCCGTTAACTTTACACCGCCAGCTACTTTGATATAAGCATCTTGTTGTTGTAATAGATAATTTTCTTTCTTTTCCAAAACAGCCATCAACAAACTTAATCGATTATGATCAATCCCTGTTGCCATTCGTCTCGGATTGTTAAAAGTCGTTGGAGTTACCAGCGCTTGAACTTCTATTAAAAGTGGTCTGGTTCCCTCCATGGTTGCAACAATTGTTGAACCTGGAACATTTGTTGAACGTTCTTCTAAAAACATTTCAGATGGATTATTTACACCTTTTAATCCACTTTGCTTCATTTCGAAGATTCCCATTTCATTCGTTGAACCAAAACGGTTTTTAACAGCTCGCAAAATTCGATATGCGTGGTGTTCATCGCCTTCAAAATAAAGCACAGTATCAACCATGTGTTCTAGCAATCTTGGGCCAGCAATTTGACCTTCTTTCGTTACATGACCCACTATAAAAGTTGCAATGTTCATTTGTTTAGCAATATTCATTAAACTTTGTGTACTTTCACGAACTTGTGAAACAGAACCTGGCGCAGAGCTGATTTCAGGATGATATATTGTTTGAATCGAATCCACTACTAATAAATCAGGTTGTTCTTCTTTTACTGTTTGATAAATAACTTCAAGATCTGTTTCAGCTAATACTTGCAATTCACTTGAATCTTCATCTAATCGCTCTGCACGTAATTTAGTCTGACTAAGCGATTCTTCTCCAGTAATATATAGTACTTTTTTCTTTTGAGATAACGATGCACAAATTTGTAAAAGTAACGTTGACTTACCTATACCTGGATCCCCACCAATAAGTACTAACGATCCGCTCACAATACCTCCACCTAATACACGGTTGAATTCTGCTGAATCTGTTAACACTCTCGGCGTTGTTTCATGTTTAATACTATTTAATTTTTGTACTTTACCTGCTAATTCCTTGGTTTTCACTCCATGTTTAGGATTGGCTGCTTTTTCAACAATTTCCTCCATTTGATTCCAAGCGCCACAATTAGGACATTTCCCCATCCATTTAGGAGATTGATAACCACAAGCCATACATTCAAAAATCACTTTTTTCTTGGCCAAAATTGCACCTCCACTTTCCTTTGAACAAATCTATTTTAAACGCACATTCCCATTATGACAAATTAAATGTGAGTTACATTTGTTTGTATTTTAACATGACTACTAACGCAAACTGTTTTATCAGATTTATTTTTTATGAATATTATAAAATAAACTTACATCATGTTGATAGTCGGTATCTTTCAAAGACAAAATCTTAATAATTTCTTAGCAAACTCTTTTCTCTAGATTTATCACAATATTATATAGACCTATTTTATTTTGACGTAAGTTGCTAGTATCTTCAAACAAAAAACCTTTATAAAAATTCATACCTTTATGCTATCGCTGTAGGCTCATTAACTTGTTTCATATAATTCTTAACTATCCTATCCTTTGATGATTATTTTATTAGATTGTTTCGTTGATGGATACTTTCACGAATTTCTATAGTTCAATGCTACTAAAAAAACAGCCCAAAACTTTAATTTGTTTTGGACTGTTTTATAATTATGCTTGCGATGGTGTTTTAGTTTCTGAAGTTTGTTCAGCAATGTCATATTTAAACTCTTTACCATCATGATCTACTGTAACTTTCTTACCTTCAATTTGATTACCATCTAATATTAATTCACTTAAATTATCTTCGATAGTTTTTTGTATCGCTCTAATTAATGGTCTTGCACCATATTCTGGATCATATCCTTCTTCTGCGATTTTGTCTTTCGCTTTATCAGTAACAATAATATTTATGTTTTGTTCAGATAATCGATTTGTTAATTTATTAACCATCATTGTTACAATTTCTTTTAATTCTTCTTTTGTTAGTTTATGGAATACAATGATATCATCTACACGGTTTAAAAATTCTGGACGGAATGAATTTTTTAATTCTTTTAACATCGTTTTTCGAATTGTTTCATAATCTTGTCCATCACTTGAACCACCGAATCCAGCAAATCGTTGATCTTGTAATTCTTGTGCTCCAACGTTTGATGTCATTATGATAATTGTATTTCTAAAATCAACTGTACGTCCTTTTGTATCTGTCAAATGTCCGTCATCTAAAACTTGTAATAGAATATTAAATACATCTGGATGTGCTTTTTCAATTTCATCAAATAAAATTACAGAATATGGTTTACGTCTAACTTTTTCAGTTAATTGTCCACCATCATCATGACCAACATATCCTGGAGGAGCACCAACTAATCGGCTCACTGCGTGTTTTTCCATAAATTCACTCATGTCTACACGGATCATCGCATCATCATCGCCGAACATTGATTCAGCTAAAGCTCTAGCTAATTCAGTTTTACCAACACCAGTTGGTCCAAGGAAGATAAAGCTACCAATTGGTCGTTTAGGATCTTTTAACCCTGCACGGGCACGTCTAACCGCTTTACTGATTGAATTAACAGCATCTTTTTGCCCAATAACTCTCTCATGTAATGTATCTTCTAGACTAAGAAGTTTTTCAGATTCTGTTTCATTGATTTTAGTTAATGGGATACCTGTCCATCCTGCAATGACTTCAGCAATATCTTCTTCTGACAATGAAGTTGACATGCCATTTTGTGCGTTCTTCCATTCATTTTTAGCTTCTTCATATTGCTTTTCAAGTTTTGTTTGTTTATCACGCAGATTAGCAGCATTTTCAAACTCTTGAGCATGTACTGCGGCATCTTTTTCATTTTTAACTTTTTCAATTTCTTGTTCAATTTCTTTTAAATTATTAGGTGTCGTATGACTCTTAAGTCTTACTTTAGAACTTGCTTCATCAATTAAATCAATTGCTTTATCTGGTAAGAAACGATCTGAAACGTATCTGTTACTTAATTTAACAGCTGCTTCAATAGCTTCGTCTGAAATATTAATACGATGGTGTGCTTCGTAACGATCTCTTAATCCTTTTAAAATAGCGACTGTATCTACTACTGAAGGTTCATCAACTTGTACAGGTTGGAAACGACGTTCTAAAGCCGCGTCTTTTTCAATATTTTTGCGATATTCATCTAATGTAGTAGCACCAATACATTGTAATTCACCACGTGCTAATGCCGGTTTCAAAATATTCGAAGCATCGATAGCACCTTCAGCACCACCAGCACCAACTAAAGTATGCAACTCATCAATAAATAGGATGACATTACCTGCTTGTTGGATTTCTTCCATAACCTTTTTCAGACGCTCTTCAAATTCACCACGATATTTAGTACCTGCAACTACTGTTCCCATATCTAAAGACATAACACGCTTATCTTTTAATGTCTCTGGCACCTCATTATTCACTATGGCTTGCGCTAAACCTTCAGCAATAGCAGTTTTACCAACACCTGGTTCTCCAATAAGTACAGGATTGTTTTTCGTACGTCTACTTAAAACTTCAATTACACGTGTAATTTCTTTATCACGTCCTATAACAGGATCTAATGTACCGTCTTTGGCAATGACTGTTAAGTCACGAGCTAAACTATCTAAAGTTGGAGTATTATTTGACTTACTAGCTTGTGCATTTTTATTACTCATTTCAGGGTTTCCTAAAGCTTTCACAACTTGTGCACGTGCTTTAGTAATATTTAAATCTAGATTTGCAAAAACTCTTGCTGCAACACCTTCATTTTCACGAATCAAGCCTAATAAAATATGTTCCGTTCCAACAAAATTGTGATGTAATTTTCTAGCTTCATCCATCGATAATTCAATGACTTTTTTAGCTCTAGGTGTATAATGCAATGTACCAACATGATCTTGACCATGTCCAATTAATTTTTCAACTTCTTCAATTACTTTATCTTCAGTGATATTAAAACTTTCTAATACTTTTGCAGCAATTCCTTCAGGTTCTTTCATTAACCCCAATAATAGGTGTTCTGTTCCTATATTTGAATGATTTAAACGAATTGCTTCTTCTTGTGCATGTGCTAATACGCGCTGTGCACGTTCAGTTAATCTACCAAATAACATAAATAATGACCTCCTACTTTATATGTTCTCTTAGTATATCTGCTCGTTTTTCTTTTACAGATTTGTCATCTTCTTCATCTAATAAAAATGGTGACTGTATAGCTACCATCAATTCATTAAATTTAAAGTTTTGTAATTCAATGTAATTTAAATCTATACCAAGTTTAACTTCGCTTAATCTATAAGAAGCCTCTTCCATAGTTATCATTCTACAGTTTTGTAAAATACCTAGCGAGCGAAAAACACGGTCTTGTGTTTCTAATTGATTATAAGTGTCTAACTTTTGTCGTATTTGTTTTTCTTCATGAATGATTTGATTAACAACTTCTGTTAATGTTTCTATGATTTCTAACTCAGATTTACCAAGTGTAAGTTGGTTGGATACTTGATAAGTATGTCCATAAACTTGCGAACCTTCACCGTAAATACCTCTGATTGTATATCCAAAACGATTAATGGTTTGAGCAATCCGTGTCATTCTTTTCATAATAGATAGACCTGGTAAATGTAGCATCACGCTTGCTCTCATACCAGTACCTATATTGGTAGGACATGTAGTTAAATAACCAAGTTGTTCATCATAACTTATATCAAGGCTTCGATCTAATTCATCATCAATTGATGAAGCTTGATTATATAAAGCCTGTAATGTCGTGTCAGTTCCCATAGCTTGAATACGAATATGGTCCTCTTCATTTATCATGACACTTAAAGATTCATCATCATTCACTAATACTGCGGCTGCTGGTTGTTTTATTAGTTCAGGACTAATCAAATGCTTTGCAACCATTTTCATTTTACTTTGTTGATCCATTTGATCAAGACGCATTAATTCAAAATTTGGCAAGGCATCTTGTACCTCATTTATAACTCTAAATCCATCATTTTCAGTAGCATACATTAGTGGATGCACATGATTTTCTAAATTACGCGCTAACCGAATTCTAGAAGACATAACAATTGGTGTTTCTTCATTACTTTTCATCCATTGGCTGATATTATCATGAATATTATGCGTCATCATGTTGCACCTCACTCTCAGCTTTTAGTGCTTTAATTTCATCTCTAACAATGGCTGCTTCCTCAAAATCTTGGATTTCAATAAGTTTTTTCAAATATTCATTCTTTTCTTCGATTTTTCTCTTTAAAGCTATCTTTTTATGTGAAGAATGTGGTGTCTTTCCAACGTGCTCAAATTGTCCACCTTGAACTCTGCGGACGATATCAATGATGTCATCTTTAAATGTTGCATAACAATTAGCACACCCAAATTTACCAACATGTGCAATATCTTTCAAAGTCATATGACATGATGGGCAACGTTTTTCTTCTTTAAACGCTACTTCTTGAAAATTAATGCCATGTTTCGTAGCTAAATGTTGTAAAATTTGCTTAACAACAAATGCTTCTTCGAAATTATCTTGATGTTCTTGATATTCAGGTTGTTCATTAGCTTGATTCCACGGATGGTGCCCCTCAGCACATGTTTGACACACCATTTTTTCTTCTGTTTTATTTTTACTTGTAACTTTAACTTTTAATTCCGCTTCATTAAGTTGACAATTTTCACAAAGCACTTCAACACCTCATTTCATTTAGTAATAATTTATAACTGGTAACAAACGTTTTAAAATATTTGCTCTAATAATATCTCTAGAAACCATATCCATTGATAGCGTTTCTCTATCAATAACTGCTTGAATCATTTTAGCTTCACGTTCATTTATTAACATTTTATCTAAAAGCCCATCAATAATATAGTAAGCTTGTTGTTGAGAAATAGAAGGTCCAATCAACTGAAGCAAATGATTAATATAACCTGTTGCATCTTTATTTTCAATTTTAGTGATTCGGATGTAACCACCACCACCACGTTTACTTTCGATTTCATAACCATGTTCATTAGTGAATCGTGTTTTGATTACATAGTTTAATTGTGATGGTACGCAATCAAAACGCTGCGCGATATTCGCTCTCTGAATTTCAACGACATCCTCATTCGACTCTTCAAATAAACGTTTGATGTATTGTTCTATGATGTCAGACATATTGTGCATGTATATCACCCCTTTTTGACCTTCTTTGACTATATTATATGACCTATTTTGACCTTTTTCAATTAATTTGTTTTTATATTTTCAAAAATTTATGATGTTAGCCCTTCCATTTTATTGTATGATAGATTGTAGAAAAAACTAAAGGAATGAGAAATATATGCATATTCTAATTGGGATTATCGGAATTATCTTCTTTTTAGCACTTGCGTTTCTATTTAGCTCAGACAGGAAAAATATTCGCTGGAAATATGTAGGAATTTTACTTGCAATTCAGCTTATCTTTGCATTTATCTTGCTTAAAACTACAATGGGAATCAAGGTTATTGGTGGTATTTCAAACGGTTTTAACTACTTATTATTAAAAGCTGCAGATGGTGTTAACTTTGTATTCGGTGGTATTCAATATATCGATCCTAAGCAACCACCATTCTTCTTCAGTGTATTATTACCTATCGTATTTATTTCAGCGATTATCGGTATCCTTCAATACACAAAGATTTTACCTTTAATCATTAATGTTTTAGGATTCTTAATTTCTAAAATTAATGGTATGGGACGTTTAGAATCATACAATGCAGTTGCTGCAGCAATTTTGGGACAATCTGAAGTATTTATTTCAATTAAAAAACAATTACCATACATACCTAAGCAACGTTTATACACATTAACAGCTTCAGCAATGTCGACTGTATCTGCTTCAATTATCGGTGCATACTTTACCTTAATTGAACCTAAATATGTTGTAACGGCTGTTGTCTTAAACTTATTTGGTGGTTTCATCATCGCTTCAATTATTAACCCTTATAAAGTTAATGAAGAAGATGACAAATTATTAGTTGAAGAAACTGAAGAAAGACAACAATCATTCTTCGAAATGCTAGGAGAATATATTTTAGATGGATTTAAAGTAGCTGTCATTGTAGGCGCAATGTTAATCGGATACATTGCCATTATCGCTCTATTAAATGGAATTGTAAGCAATATCTTTAGTACAGTTTCAGGTGGCGCTATTTCTTGGGATTTCCAAACATTAATTGGTTTTGTCTTTGCACCATTTGCATTCTTAGTCGGTGTGCCATGGCAAGATGCAGTTCAAGCCGGTTCAGTTATGGCGACAAAACTATTATCTAACGAATTTGTAGCAATGCAAGCACTTGGTAAACTTAGTGATTTATCTGAACACGCAAAAGGTGTTACATCTGTATTCTTAGTATCATTTGCTAACTTTAGCTCTATTGGTATTATTTCAGGTGCGATTAAATCACTTAATGACAAAAAAGGAGATACAGTTGCCCGCTTTGGTTTGAAATTATTATTCGGTGCAACACTAGTATCTTTCATTTCAGCTGCAATCGCTGGATTCTTTATTTAACAAATACATCAACATCGAATTAACCCCTTCAAAATTTTGACTATTCTCAGTCTCTTTGAAGGGTTTTTTTCTTATGTATATCTTTATTTTTTATCATTTTTAATTTTGACATAAAAAACAACTCCTCCAAAGCTAAGTTTGAAGGAGATATTTTCTTCTCAACAAATCTATAAATATCAATAATTCGTTGATTTAGCATACATTAAGCTATGCTTTTTTTACAATATGATTAATAAAGTAATCAGTTACTCTATAGTCATCTGTTAATTCAGGATGGAATGATACGCCTAAATATTTACCTTGCTGGACAGCTACAATTTTCTCATTAACCTTACATAGGATATCTACGCCTTGACCTACTTTTTCAATATGTGGCGCTCTTATAAAGACACCTTCAATATCTGTAGCGATACCTTTAATATCTAATTCTGTTTCAAAGCTGTCAACTTGTCTACCGAATGAGTTTCGTTGTACAGTAATATTCAACTTGTTAAGGTATCCTTCTTCACCAACTATATCTTGCGCTAGAACTATTAATCCTGTGCATGTACCAAACATAGGTAAAGTTGAATTTTGTAAAGCCTCTTTAAATCCATATAAATTCATTAATCGACGTAACGTTGTAGACTCGCCACCAGGTAATATTAAGCCCTCGATTTCTTCTAATTGTTCAACTTTTTTAACTGCAATACCTTCATGACCACTTAATTCAATATGTCTAATATGTTCACGTACTGCACCTTGTAATGCTAATACACCTATTTTCATATCTTACCAACCACGCTCTTGCATACGTTCTTCTAATGATAATTGATTGATATCTAAACCTTTCATAGCAGTGCCAAGTTCACTTGCTAATCTTCCAATTAGTTCATAGTCTTGGTAATGTGTTGTTGCTTGAACAATTGCTTTAGCAAATTTTTCTGGATCTTCTGATTTAAAAATACCTGATCCAACGAATACACCGTCGGCACCTAATTCCATCATTAAAGCAGCATCTTGAGGAGTCGCAACGCCACCAGCTGCAAAGTTAACTACCGGTAAACGACCATTGTCTTTAATTTGTTTTAAAATTTCATAAGGCGCACCGATATCTTTCGCAAAAGTCATAATCTCATCATCATTCATTACAGTCAATCGACTAACTTCAGAATTAACTTGTCTCATATGTCTTACAGCTTCAACAATATTACCTGTACCTGGTTCACCTTTAGTACGTAACATAGCAGCACCTTCACCGATTCTTCGTGCAGCTTCACCTAAATTACGACAACCACATACAAATGGCACTGTAAATTGATCTTTTCTTAAGTGATATTCCTCATCTGCTGGTGTTAATACTTCTGATTCATCAATATAGTCAACACCCATAGCTTCTAATACTCTTGCTTCTGTAATATGACCAATACGTGCTTTAGCCATGACTGGAATAGAAACAGCATTCATTACTTCTTCTACAATTTTAGGGTTTGCCATACGTGCAACGCCACCAGCAGCTCTAATATCAGAAGGTACTCGTTCTAATGCCATAACTGCTACCGCGCCAGCTTCTTCTGCAATTCTTGCTTGCTCAGCATTAACGACATCCATAATAACGCCGCCTTTTTGCATTTCAGCCATACCTCTTTTGACTCTGTCTGATCCAATAATTTTACTCATTATACATAAAACCCCTTTTCAAGTTGATTAAATACATTGTAATGTATAAACTGATATTTAAAAAGGTACAAAATAAGATAAATTTAGGAGGTCAGTTATAAAATTGAAAAACACTTTATACCATCAACTTTATGAAAAATTAAAAAAACAAATAATTGAAGGTCAATTTAAAGAAGGCGATAAATTTTATTCTAAAAGACAATTAAGCAAACATTTATCTATTAGCCAAACAACCGTAGAGCATGCATATCAACTTCTATTAGACGAAGGTTACATTTATTCAAGACCTCGCTCTGGATATTTTGTGTCCGAAATTGAATCTTTAACAATTTTAAACAATCAACCTATCCCCTCTCTTTTTGATGATGATTCATATAAACCAAAAGCGAGTGATGAAGCTTATGATTATGCTTTTAATTTGGATGAAATAGATACGAAACATTTCCCTATAGAACTTTTCAGAAAGTATTCCAAAGATCTTTATGATACAAATCATTTAAATCAATTACGTAGAGGACATTTTCAAGGAGAATTACATTTGCGGTTTCAACTGGCATTTTATTTATTTACTAATCGTGGCGTAATTTGTGATCCTAATCAAATTATAATTGGCTCATCTACCGAACAATTAGTAAATCAATTAGTCGATTTACTTTATACTTCAACGTTTATTATCGAAAAAACTAGTTATCCACCAATCAAAAATATTTTAGATAAAAAACAAGTTGAATATGAACAAATTGAAGTTGAAGATAATGGAATAAACGTAGATGAAGTTATTAAATCACAAAAAAATATAGTATATATAACGCCTTCCCATCAATTTCCAACTGGATATGTAATGGACTTAAAAAAGCGAACTCAATTAATACAATGGGCTCAAGAAAAAGAAGAACGATTTATTATAGAAGATGATTATGATTCCGAGTTTAGATATTTCGGTAAACCCATTCCAGCAATTCAAGGTCTATATTCAAGAGGAGAAAAAGTGATTTATATCAGTACATTTTCAAAGTCTATTTTTCCTAGCTGTCGTGTTGCATATATGGTGTTACCCTATTCTATAATGAAAAAATATCATTCTCAAAATCACATTGAAGGCAACACTGTACCTGTTCATATGCAAAACCTTATTGCAACGTTTATATCTTCCGGTGGTTTTGAAAGGCATTTAAATAAAATGAGACGAATTTATCGTAGAAAACTAACCTATATTTTAAATAGATTGAAGCCTTACAAAGAGCAGCTTGATATTCAAGGTGCTGAAACAGGTATGCATTTTACAATTACAGTAAAAAACGGATTAACATTACAAGAGTGTCTTGATAGAGCAAATAAAGTAAAGTTAAAATTACAAGTTTATAATTTTGATGATGACCAAGACTATAAGAAAACCCCTAAATTTATATTAGGCTTTGGCGGTATAGACGATGATGCTTTAAAACCGCATGTAGACGCTCTAATAAAATCATTAATTATAAAGTAACACTTCTTTGATAAAAGTTAGTGTTACTTATGCAATAGCTTGTCTATTGTATAATAATTAATTTCCTTTTTGTATTTCGATTTAAAAGATATTAGACATAAAACCTAAAAACAGCAGTAAGATGATTTATGATTAAAAACTATCTTACTGCTGTTCACTTTTTATAATACTTCTGAATGTCTTCACTTATACTTCTAGTCACAGATTTAAACAATCAAAAATGCACATTATTTAATTATCATTTCCAAAACTCAATGCGGCTCATCGCATCCATTTTTTGCCTGGCAACGTTCTACTCTAGCGGAACGTAAGTTGGCTACCATCGTCGCTAAGAACCTTTCTTGACTTGTGACAATCGCTTGCTTCTTTCCTCTTCTTCGGCTCTCGCTTACTCATTTAGCTCTACTAAACTCGTTGCGCTCTTTTCTCGTTTCGTCAGATTCAAACGTTTTCACTTCGCCAAGCCATTTTTCTTTGTGTTTGCTTTTTATTTTGACGTTTTAGACATAAAAAAAGAGACCTTTCGGTCTCAATGCGGCTCATCGCATCCATTTTTGCCTGGCAACGTTCTACTCTAGCGGAACGTAAGTTCGACTACCATCGACGCTA